>POVV01000231.1_pt1 | contig 44629 bp, 40 predicted proteins | sample 1560271 | NCBI WGS metagenome assembly POVV01 (sample SAMN08337232, study PRJNA429181) | Bioreactor metagenome, whole genome shotgun sequencing project. | biome: cows' rumen and soil; feature: anaerobic; isolation source: anaerobic chemostat enrichment culture, galacturonate as sole carbon... | reverse complement strand
GCAATAATGATCTTTTGAAGCAGTCATCTTTATGCGTAGAATTCAAATATCCGGTAGATCAATATCAAATGACAATGCGATCTGTGAAATATGCTGTTATCTTTATCATGCTCACATTTGTCGTATTTTTCTTAGTAGAATTACTAAGTCGCAAGCGGATTCATCCAGTACAATATTTGCTAGTTAGCTGCGCTCTTGTATTATTTTATACATTGCTGCTGGCTATCTCAGAGCATTTGGGCTTCGAACTTTCTTACCTTATTTCGGCATTTGCAACTGTAGCTCTCATAACGGCTTATTCTAAAACGATGTTTAAGAATATTAAACAGGCATGTATGATGGGCGGTTTCTTAGCTATACTTTATATATACCTATATATCATATTGCAGTTAGAAAATATGTCATTGTTATTTGGCGCTGTCGGATTATTTGTTGCATTGGCTATAGTTATGTTTACCCTGCGTAATGTAGATTGGTATAAAAAGAAAGATGTTGTAACAGTCGATGCAGACGAAAGTATTACAAATGATTTTAAGGATTATTAAGTCTCATGTTGTAACGATTTGATTTTTTTCTCGTCATATATAAAGAGATAAATTGATATTTCGTACGAATACTATTCAAAAGACACTTATCTGAGACGGATAGGTGTCTTTATTTTATAATTATTTTTATCTTTGTCGTAAGACTTAAACAACGATTTGGATGACAAGAACTATAAAAATCAGCACATTAGTGTGTCATGTTATTCTACCAATACTACTTTGCTTACTATCAACATCATGTGGTTTATTTGATAAAGAGCTGAAACAAGATCAGCATATTGAAGCGTTCCGGCATCAATTGAGTCGAGTGGAAGATAGTCTGGATATTCCTGTTGAACGCCTCAGGGCTTTTAAGACGATCGTCCAGTTAATAGAAGATGATGACGATCTTATTACTCTTCGCAAGAAAAATATGCTGCTTATAGATGCTAATAATTATATCAGCAATGAATACGTACATATAAAAAATTATACAAAGGCATTGGAATATAGTAACGTATCGATACGTTTAGATTCCACTAATGCAAAAAGTTATTTTAATCGAGGTTGTATTTACCAGACAATGAATAAGGATAGTTTGGCTATGTTGGATTATGTGCGTGCCATAAAAATAGATGACAATTATGCCGATGCTTATTATAATAGAGGGATAATTTATGAGAAATCGGCTCGATATGAAGAAGCGTTAGCTGACTATAATCAAGCGGTAAAACAACAACCATCTTATTTAGCTGATATTTATAATAACAGAGGAAATGTACATTTAGCATTGAGAGATTCATCTAAAGCGTTAAGCGATTATGATAAAGTATTAGATTTGGACACAACAAACATAAATGCTTATTCCAATCGGGCAGGTCTGTACATTAAGCAAAAAGATTTGGATAAGGCTTTGGAAGATTGCAATAAAGGATTAAATATTGATTCTTCATTTGTTCGGCTTTATAGACAGAGAGCAAACATATATGAACTGAAAAAGAATTATGAAGATGCCATTCTCGATTATGAAAAAGTTTTGTCTCTTGATTATAATGATAGATCCAGTATTCACGATGCTATAAGAAGATTGCGTCCACTTGTAAAGAGAAATCGATACTAGTCGATCAATAGTTCAGGTCTGTATTCAAAATGCATGGTATCATAGTGATACCATTTCCCTCCCCAAATGAATCCATGTTTTTCGAAGATGTCTACTATCAGCTGAGGTATCTGGTTCTTGTAACCTAGTATAGTAGTCTCTAAAGAACAACGACAATCCCATTGCCAATAATTAGAGTATTTTGTGTTCAGGTCTATTGCTATGCCAAAACTATGAGTGCTTAGTCTGTTAGAACCTCTTATTTTTCTCCAATAAAAAGTGCTTGAGTTGACTAAATAATCTCTTAGTTCAGGATGATTATCCAATTCATCCGATACTTTTTGCAACTGCTTATCTACCCCGTTTATCTTTGTTATTTTCAGCTTCTTATTTATCAATTTAGGACACCATATAATAGTAGTCAGGTTTTTCTGAATATCAGTCGGAGTAGTGCCATACATTGCTTTTAGTAAATCTTCACTTCTTATACGACCAGGATCATGGTTTCTTTGTATGTTTTTTACAGTGCCTCTGATATATGAATAAGAGAATATATCTCCAATGTTATTGCTGTTTATCAGTTCCGGATGAGATTTTTTTTCTTTCGATTCAGTGTATATTATCTTGCTATTATTAGCCATGATGAGGTGTCCATCTCTATAACCTTTAATGGTAGTAGGGTAGGCTCTTAATAATAAATCGGCTCCTTTCGGAATATTTTGTTGTGCTGTAACCTTTACGAAGGTGAGGGATAATAAAAGGATGATGAACTGTTTCATTTGTGATTAAAATAAAAGAGGATACATCTTCCGATATATCCCCTGATATTAATATTATCGTATCTGGTTATTTTTTGCGAATAACTTCACCTTTGATATGCACTTTGTATATCGCATCAGGTACATTTGTAAATATAGTTACATCCTTGTTGAAAACACCAGGACGTCCTACTGTAGAATAAGTTACTTTAATAGTACCTGTTTTTCCTGGAAGTATAGGTTCATTTGTATATTCAGGAGTCGTACACCCACAGCTAGCCTGTACACGTTGAATAATTAAAGGCGCTTTGCCTGTATTTTTGAATTTAAACTCGGTAGTTACTGTACCGGCACTTTCTTCTACTTTTCCAAAATCATGAACTTCTTTTACGAATTCAGCTTTAGGAGCGTTTTTATTAACTCCAGTTGCTTGGGCAAAAATAAAATTAGTAGATAGAACCAACGCAAATAGTATAAAACCAATCTTTTTCATATTTTATAATACCTAAAAATTTGTCTGTAAAAATGTAACTCTACTAAACTTGTAGTATTTAATGTGCAAATGTAAGAATAAAAACAACTACTTGTTAAAATATACAGTTTTTTATGTTTTTCTAAGTCTTTTTGCATATAGCAGGCCCACTCTTTTATGACAATTCTTTTTATCTTTCGATTTTTAATCTTAATTGATCAAATTATGAAATCTTTTTTTGCTCTCTTTTTCTTATGCACGATTTCGTTGTCTTCTTTTGCTCAGGATAATAAAGGTCTGAATGAAAAGTTGGAGGATATTCATTCTTTGGATCAGAATATTCGACTTGCACTTAACAATCCTGAAATGAATTTGAAGAAAGATAGTTTGATTGCTGAAATGAAGTCTATCGACACTAAAAATCAAAAGTATATAGGGGATTTGTTAGATTCTATAGGCTGGCCCTCCGACTTGTCGTTTAATGCTAATATGGCTATATTTCTTGTTATACAGCATGCTGGTGTCGATTATATGAACAAGTACGCCGGCTATGTAGAGGATGCTTATAAGAAAAATATTGTGCCGATAGGTGCTTATGTCGTTTTTGTCGATAGAATGAAAATGTATAGTGGTAACCCACAGGTGTACGGTTCACAGATAATTATAATAAAAAATGTCCTTTATATGTGGCCGGTTGAGGATGCGGAAAATCTAGCTGCTAGGCGTAATACTGCCGGTTTACCATCTATCGAGGATTATATGAAAGGCTTCGGAAAAGATGTCGTATGGGATAAAAATACAAAGATAGAAGATTTGCGGAAGTTGGACGGGTACCATTTTAAATGGTAAGATTAAATCAAACCTTCGGGTAGATTTAAATAGATAACTTTCTTTTTAGCGTCTATTTTTTCAATGAATGCTTCTGTGGCAGGGATGATTAGTTCTTCCGTGCCATCTTTTATAAGAAAAAGCGTATTGATTGTTTTTTCATCTATTTCCTCAATTTTTCCGAGAGTTCCATGTACTTTATCTATGACGGAGAATCCGATAAAGAAATTCCAAGAATATTCTATGTCGCTTTCCTCCTCTTCTTCATAGTATTTGCGAGGGAAATATATGTCTAGGCCAGCCAAGCGTTGAGCTTTATCTTCATTGTCAATATCTTCAAATAGAATTAAGGCCGTTTCTTTTCCCTTAAAGCGATATTCTTGAATAAAGAAAGGTACAAATATGCCATCAATATTGCATATGAGGTAAGGGCAGTCTACCCGGTCGAATACATCATTTTCGAAAGCGAAGCTTATTTCACCTTTTATTCCGTGAGGCTTGGTTAGCTTCCCTATTTTAAATACTTCGCTTTCTTTGATCATCCGTTATTTTTTCTTTTGTTGATTCTTTTTTCCTGTATTATTGTTGTTATTTCTCTGCCCCAGATCTTTCATTTCAGGTAATTTTATTTCTGAGCCACGAATATCTATTTTCCCTTTCGATAATTCATACATGTCAATGAATATCTTTTGGTCGTCCACTTCCTTATTCCACTGTATGTATGATTTTTTCATATGAGTGGCAACAAGTAATACAAATTGTTCTTTTTCCTTCGGATCTTCTACTGTAGTTGCCAGTTGAATCATTTTTTCCAGCGTCTTGCCATAATGGCGATACTGCATATCCGGACGGCTATAATCTATTTTTTTAGGTTTTAGATATAAATCTTCTTTTTTGAGAACCTCGTAAGGATAATCAATGTCTAGCTGAAAATCAGACATAATAGCTAGGTGATCCCACAGTATATGTTTGAAATCGTTTACATCACGTAGGTGTGGAAACATATTCCCCATAATTGTAATAATGGTGTTTGCACAGCGTTTGCGTTCGTCTCTGTCCAATATTGTTAGACAATAGTCTACCATATTTTGTATATTTCTTCCGTACTCAGGAAGAGCTAGCTTTTTTAATTGGGTATTGTATTCCATCTAAATCTTAGAGTTATGAATTTTATATTTGTTGATATGAGGGTTAGTAAAGTGCTTTAATATGCTGTTTCGAGCCTGTGGTTTATAATCTTAGCCTGCATCCTGTACTAACGGAGAGCAAAGATATACTTTTCATTTGAATCCTTAAAATCATGTGCATAAAATTATGCATATGAGACGCTTTAGTTTATGCAGTGCGTTGTTTGAGCAGATAGTATCTAAAAAAACAAAGCTATTACGTTTAGTGAAATTACTCTTTTATGTGTTATAGATGTAAATGTGTGACTAAATTAATTGAAAATTAGCATTTTATATAATTGTTAGAAAATAATGATATTTTCATGCAGCTTTTTGTTTGTATCAATCATCATTATAAATATACTCCCTCAACAACAACTGTTATACTAGCCGAATAAAGTGAAGAACCTAAACTTCACTTTATTCATTTTTATACCAATCAAAAGAATTGTTATATAGTGTTATCAATGTTTTTTTGTCGTTTACTTATTCTCTATATTTGGATATTAAAATAATAAAGACAATGAAATTGACATATATATATCATAGTGGATACGCGATAGAAGCGGAGAATTTTACTATAATAATTGACTATTATAAAGACTCGGAAACGCAAGTGGTAAAAAATAATCTTCTGAAGAAAAAAGGAAGATTATATGTTCTCTCTACTCACTCGCACTATGACCATTTCAATAAAGAATTCTTGAATTGGAAGACTGAGCATCCGGATATTGTTTATATTTTCTCAAAGGATATTCTTACTAATAAAAATGCAAGAGATAGTGATGCTATATATCTGGACAAATCCGATTTTTACCAAGATGAAACTTTGTTTATTCAAGCTTATGGATCTACCGATTTAGGTGTATCTTTCCTTATAAAGGCTGAAGATAAAGTTATATTTCATGCAGGTGATCTAAACAATTGGCATTGGAATGAAGAATCGACCACTGAAGAAATAAAAGAAGCTGAAGATTTTTATCAAAGGGAACTAGACTTGCTGGTTGCAGATGTAAAACATCTCGATTTGGCTATGTTTCCGATAGATCCGCGTTTGGGCAAAGATTATATGAAAGGTGCTCAGCAATTTATCACTGCTATACAAACGGACATATTGGCGCCCATGCATTTTGATCAGGCTTACGATAAGGCTGCTGCTTTTGCTGGGATTGCTTTAGAAAAAAGTTGTAAATGTATTTGCTGGAAACAGACAGGAGAAAGCATCCTGTTTTAATATATTCTATAAGAAGACGATAATTTCCCCTTTTGTCATCAAGCAATAGTTATTTGCTTGGCTCGTCAGTCTTCTTTTCTTCCGAATTCGTTTTAGTTGTTGACGCCTCTGTAGTCGTTGTTCTCGTAGCTGGCCTACTTGTTGTGGTTGTGCCTGAAGGGCGAGTTGTCGGTCTTGATGTTTCCGGTTTGCTATTTGAACTCGGTCTGCTTGTCTCCGTCGGACGCGCAGCAGGTCTACCCGTCGTAGTTGTACCTGACGGCGGTGTCGTTGGTCTTGTAGTTCCTGGCTTATCCGTTTCTGTAGGACGTGTCGGTTCCGGCCTTACAGTTGGAGTTGTCGGCCTTTCAGGCTGTGGCCTTACCGGAGTCGTCGGTTTTTCAGGCTGTGGCCTAACTGGAGTAGTTGGTCTTTCAGGTTGTGGTCTTACAGGTGGTTGCGGTCTTGCTGGAGGTGTTGGACGAACCGGGTGCACCGGATATACTGGTGTCGGATTCGGGTCTATGATGTTTGCCGGTGCATTTTCATACATAAAGTCGTATCTGTTAAGCCTTCCGTTAAAAAACTCTACGGCATAAGACTCGTCCCTATATGTTATATATTCAAACACATTTATCTCTCCATCTTCAGTATATGATGATGACAGTATGCGTACAGGCTTACCCAATATGCGGTCTACCTCGATCTGTGTCATCCCCGGCGACAATCTTGTAACATCGGCCAGTTGTAATGTTCCACAGGCTGTGAAGATAAATATAATAGAGAATATGATAAGTATAAGCTTTTTCATTCTACGTTTTTTGCTTGGTGAACTTTACTATTAGAACAAAGTATATAGTGAATGGTTTAATTTCCAATATTCAAATTTATATATTTTTGTCTTATATCATGCGTATATGAAAACAGAGAGACACTTGTTCATCAACTATTCTGAATTTGATGCCAGCAACTCCCTGTATATTTTATTTTATTGTCTGACGACTAGCCTCGTATGAGGCTAATTATTAGCCCTTTAATTTGTTTCCACAATGAAACTGTTTGCTATAATGGCTCCTCCTCCTTCGATTTGTATGGCATAAGCCATCATTGGTTCCGTTATACCTTCCACAAAGGCAACTCGATCGGAAGATGTACTTAATACATCGTAATAATACAAATAATTTCCAACTTTGATTTCTTTCACATTTTGAGAAAGATCACTCTCCGTAGATGATTCGGGATTAGTAGATACCCATCCAGTTTCACCCCAAAACGGAAGATCGGAAGATGTTAATATTTGCAGCTTGTTTTCGAGAACCAATCGTACCATGCGGCTGTACATGATTTTATCGATAGATGTTACTTTTTTCTTCTCGTATACTTTTTTTGTGCAGTCGTATGATAGGACAGCATCGCCTACCTCAATATCATCCACATTTTTTTTACTATCATCTGCCATAACAATCCATGTGCCGATGGCAACTCTGCTTTGAGCATTGGAGCTAAGGTTGAATGCGAAGAGAAATGAGAGTATGAGTAACAGAACGTTTGTTTTCATAATGAATGCTTTTGTGTAAAGTTTATGCAAAGATAAAAATATTTTGAATATGGGATTCAAAACATAAAGACAAATCATGCATTTACAGATAAACCGAAAAATATCAATTGGATGTTTCATATGTTTTTCATAATTTTGTGTTTGTCAGGCTAAGCAATGGCTTGACAACAAAACGCAATGGTAGAACTTTTATATCCTCATGAACATTTGTCCTGTTTCAATTATGAAAAAGGCAGCAGGCCTGTTTTTGATAAACTGAAACTTAATAAAGGACAGTCTTGGAAAGTGTTTTCAGAAGATAATCTCATGATATTTATCCTTGAAGGGAGTCTGTGTTTCTCTTTTGGAGAATATCTTGATAGAAGAATACCACAAGGGCAAATGATGGTGCTTCCTGCTGGTAGCCATATGTTAAGTAAGTCGACAGAAGATTCGGTTTTCATCGTTGTGCGTTTGTTGGAGTCGAAGCAGCTTTGCGATTGTTACTCCCTTGATATGCTGTTGCATGAAAAAGATGATAATTTCATTCCTGAATTATATTGTTTAGATATAAAAGAAAGATTAAGTTCTTTTCTGTCTTTTATGAGCGAATGCGTGGGTGACGGTTTGAAATGCATCTTTTATTTAGACTTGAAAGTAAAAGAGCTTTTTTATATTTTGAGAGCCTATTACACAAAAGATGAGCTCTTAAGATTCTTTTATCTGTTGTTAAGCCGCAATATTTCTTTTTCGGATCAGGTACTGAAAAATCACTATAAGTTCAAAACCGTACAGGAATTGGCTGAAGCATTACATTATAGCCTATCCGGTTTCCAGAAACGTTTTAAGAGAGTTTTCGGTGTGCCTGCATACCAGTGGATGAAAGAAGAACGTTTAAAATCTATTTTCCACGAAATAAACAGTACTCAAAAATCATTTAAAGAAATTAGTGATGATCATGGATTTTCATCACCGTCTCACTTCAATGACTTTTGTAAAGCCAATTTCGGCGCTACTCCCGGCAAAATCCGCCAGGATAAATCACTGCGAAATATAAAGCCAAAAAAAGGCACGAATTCTGTAAAATAGGGTTGTTATCTGTAATTTCAATTCTTCTTCTATCGCTTATCTTTGCCGTGTAAATATATGAGGAGTATATTTAAGATTAAATTTAAACCTGACTAGGTTTTTAATTTAACTCTATTATTGTGTAGTTTTGTAAAGTTTGTGTTAAGGTTGGAAAGTCTGCGAAGTGAATTTGCGGGCTTTTTACATCAATAGACTTAACATTTACAAGAAAAGGGGCTGAACATTCAGCCCCTTTTTCTGTATTGATCGGATATTTTATATTACTCTACTGTTACTGATTTTGCAAGATTCCGCGGCATATCTACATCCCTGTTCTTATTCACAGCTATATGATATGCAAGTAGTTGCATGGGAATAACAGTCAGAAGCGGATCAAGACATTCTATCGTAAGAGGGATTTCGATATAATGGTCAGCCAAAGCTTTCATAGTTTCGTCTCCTTCATTGATGATCGCTATTACACGGCCTTTTCTGGCTTTGATTTCCTGTATGTTACTAACAACTTTTTCGTATATAGCACTGTTTGTTGCTATTGTTACTATCGGCATCTCATTATCAATAAGGGCTATTGGTCCATGCTTCATCTCGGCGGCAGGATAACCTTCAGCGTGAATATAGGATATTTCTTTCAGCTTCAAGGCTCCTTCAAGTGCTATCGGATAGTTATAGCCACGTCCCAAATAGATAAAATTCTGAGCATAAGTAAATATCAATGATAATTCTTTTATTTTATCATTTAATGATAAAGCTTTTTCTATCTTTTCCGGTATTCTTTGTAATTCCTTTATGATCTCTAAATAGCGACTTTCATCTATTGTGCCTTTCTCCTTCGCAATAGTCAATGCCATCATGGTAAGGACTGTTGTTTGCGCTGTAAATGCTTTGGTTGAAGCTACTCCGATTTCGTGTCCGCAATGTGTATAAGATCCCGAATCTGTGTTTCTCGGAATTGAAGATCCCACTACGTTACATACACCATAAACGAAAGCACCTGCTTTGCGTGCCAAATCAATGGCAGCAAGGGAATCGGCCGTTTCTCCCGATTGTGATATAGCGACTACAACATCGTCCGGATATATAACGGGATTGCGGTATCTGAATTCCGATGCATATTCAACCTCCACCGGTATACGGCAAAACTCTTCGAAAAGGTATTCACCAATCAGTCCTGCATGCCAAGAGGTTCCGCAAGCTATGATAATAATTCGCCGGGCATTGATGAATTTTTCTTTATGATCGATTATTCCGGACAGAACAACATTTGTTCCTTCTATATTGATGCGGCCACTCATGCAACTTTCCAAAGTGCTTGGTTGCTCGAATATTTCCTTGAGCATGAAATGAGGATATCCCCCTCGTTCCAGCTGGCTGAGATTCATTTCCAATTCTTTTACTTCATGAGTTTTCTCTATATTGGAGATGGTGACGATTTTTGGTTCTTCATCACGCTTTATGACAACGATTTCCTCATCATCTAAATAGATTACTTTATTCGTATATTCTATAATAGGTGAGGCATCTGAACCTAAGAAGAACTCTCCTTCACCTACTCCGACTACAAGTGGACTACTTTTGCGGGCAGCTATTATCTGGTTTGGATTGCCTTTTTCTATAACAGCTATGGCATATGCACCGACTACTTGGTTTAGTGCTATTTGTACCGCTGTAAACAGATCGCATTTGTGCAGTTGCTTAATGTATTCGATCAGTTGTACCAATACTTCTGTATCTGTACTGCTCTGAAAGGTATAGCCCTCATTACTTAGCTTAGCTTTTAGTACGGCGTAATTCTCGATAATGCCATTGTGTATCAAAGCTAACGATTCAGTTTGCGAGTAATGTGGATGAGCATTGATATTGCTTGGTTCGCCATGGGTAGCCCAACGTGTGTGAGCGATACCTATAGTGCCCTCAATATCTTTGTCGCGTGCATAATCTTCAAGATCTTGAACCCGCCCTTTGGCTTTATATACTGATAGTTTATTTTCTTTGTTGATAATAGCTACACCTGCGCTATCGTATCCTCTGTATTCTAGTCTGTGAAGTCCTTTTGTTAAAATGGGGTATGCTTCCCTAAAACCTATATAACCTACTATTCCACACATGATATTTCTTTTTGATGGTAAAAGTAAATAAAAAGTTTCATATGGGAGTAAATTTTGGTTAATCTGTGATTTGTGGTGATGTATGCAGGTTAAATGTATCTTTGTGTAAATTTTTGATTGGCTTTTGTTTACTTTATAATATGAAAAAATAGAATCTTAGAGCAGATTATTTGTGTACCTTTACGATCGATAATTAAAAAAGTTTCTATGTCTAAATATAATTTTGATAAAATAATAGATCGTCGGGGTACTAATGCATTAAAAACCGATGCTTTGCTTCCAAGATATGGAAATGCTGACCTGATATCATTGTGGGTTGCGGATATGGATTTTTTATCTCCTCCGGCAGTTTCCGAGGCTATAATCGAAAGAGCCAAGCATGGTATTTTTGGTTACACATGTCCGTCACAATCATATTATGATTCTATTATCAATTGGGTTGATAGTCAGCATAACTGGAAAATAGAGCAAGAGTGGCTGACATTTATACCGGGTATTGTAAAAGGTATCGCTTTTGTTATAGATTGTTTTACAACAAAACAGGACAAAGTGATTATCCAACCTCCTGTTTACCATCCTTTCCGTATTATTCCAACTTTGCATCACAGGCCCATAGTTGATAATCAACTTATATTAGAAGCCGGACAGTATAAGATGGATTTGGACGGATTGAAAAGAAGTATAGATAAGGACTGTAAACTGTTGATTTTATGTAATCCCCATAATCCCGGTGGTAGGGTTTGGACAAAGCAAGAACTGATTGATATAGCTGAAATATGTTACGATAACAACATAATGGTGATATCTGACGAAATACACTCCGATCTGGCATTTGCTCCTAATAAGCATATCCCTTTTGCCAGTGTGTCGGAAAAGGCTGCGCAAAACAGTATTACATTTATGGCACCTAGCAAAACGTTCAATATAGCGGGTATTGTCAGTTCATATTCTATTATTCCAAATAAGGAACTAAGAGAAAAATTCAACAAATATTTACAAAGCAGCGAGCTTGAAGAAGGCCATATTTTTGCTTATCTGGCTGCACAGGCTGCTTATGAAAATGGCGGAGAATGGCTGTCGGAAGTAAAAGATTATATCTGGAATAACATTACTTTTGTAGACGAATATTTGAAAGCAAATATCCCTGAGATAAAAGCGATGATTCCGGAAGCTTCATTTTTAGTATGGCTTGATTGTCGGGAGTTAGGTTTGTCTCAAAAAGAATTAGTTTCATTATTTGTAAACGATGCCAAATTGGCACTAAACGATGGCGTTATGTTTGGCGCAGGCGGTGCCGGCTATATGCGGATGAATGTAGGTACTCCACGAGTCAATATTGAAAAAGCGTTGGATAATCTTAAAAAAGCAATTGAAACGAAACAATCTCGTTCCTAAATTTGTTTACAGAGCAAATTGGGCACGATTATTGTTTTCAAAGTATAAATAGAAGCTACAAGAAGCTTGGTTATTAATCTAAACAACTATATTAAAATGAAAATTTCTACAAATAAGTTTGTTTCTTTATCTTACGATTTGAATGTGGGTGAGGGTGAAGAACGTGAACTAATGGAAAGAGCTACAGATGAAACTCCACTGGAATTCATCTTTGGTACGAACTCTATGCTTGAGGCTTTTGAAAAGAACCTCGAAGGAAAAGCAGAAGGCGATACATTCGACTTTGTGTTGGCTCCCGACGAAGCATATGGTGAATACGATGATGATGCAATAGTGGATCTTCCTCGCAATATATTCGAACAAGACGGAGTGTTGAATGAAGAGGTTATCTTCGAAGGAAACACGGTCCCTATGATGGATACTAACGGCAACCGATTGAACGGTTCAGTAGTTGAAGTTAAAGAGGATATTATTAAGATGGACTTTAATCATCCATTGGCAGGCGAAACATTGAACTTTTCAGGAAAAGTTCTTGCTGTAAGAGAATCTACTCCTGAAGAAATAGCAGCATTGTTTGCTCCTCAAGGAGGAGGCTGTGGTTGCGGTTCAGGTTGTGGTTGTGGCGACGGCGAAGAAGATTCTTGTGGTTGCGGCAGCGAAAAAGAAATGGCTGGCGGCTGTGGATCGGGTTGCGGCTGTGGCGGACACTAATAATAAGCATTTATATAGAAAAAGGACAGGTATTATACCTGTCCTTTTTTGTTTTTATAGTTTGATCTGATATTATCCTCGTACTGGCTTTTTTCTTAAATATAAAGAAATAACTCCCCAAAATGTGAACGATACACCTGTAATCATAAAAGCCGCCCATTTATAGATAAAACTATCAGCACTAGAAAGATTGATTATCATGTAGATCAGTGAAATCATAATGATCGCAACTCCTAAGCCGATGAAAAAATTGCTTAATTTTTTTTGATTCATATCCTTATTATTTAATGGTTTATATAATTGCTAATATATAATTTATTTTTCTGACAATCAAGAAGGTCCTTATTTTATTATTATTTCATCGATAAATATAAAGGCGCCTTTACCTTTTCCTGCGTGCCAGTCGGGCATAGAGTTGGTTGGCTTAGCTACTATTTTGATATAGCGAGCTTTTACGGTCGGAAATTCGGCATTCACATCTACCGTAATATCTCTAGGATCATTTTCTTCTCTGACCGGATACTGTTTGCTGAATACCTGTTTGTAATCGATTCCGTCATTTGATACAGATATCGTATATTCTGTCACGCCAAAGATCCAAGCACCAATGCCCATGAACGTTCCTATGTTTACTTGCGATATGTCAGTTGCCGTTTCCAAATCTACTATTGCTTCAAAATCTTTACCAACAAATCCAAGCCATTCTCCGTTTGCATAAGAGTTTCCACCTCTTGTTCCATTAACGAGAGTGACGGCTCCATTGGCAGTGTAATTTTTGTGGGGAGCTGACACTAATTCCACCTTTTTCAGAGTCGCTTTATTGAAGTCAAACTGATTTGTATACTCTTTACTTTTATCATTTTCTCTAATGGCAACGGCTCTGATTTTTGTAGTTGCTTTTATTTCAATAGGGCTGGTATACTTTGCACTATTGGCAGAAGGCGTACTTCCATCAAGAGTGTAATATATAGGAGCATTGTCGTATGTAGATAATGTTATTACAATAGCTTTTTTGTTTATATCGGCTTCTGCTTTGGCTGAAATATCGGCGATATGGGTAGCGTAATTGTAACCTGATTTTTTGTAGAGTTTCATTAAGCCGTCAAGTCGATGCAAGAATAAATCGTAATTCTTTTTCTCCGGCATAGTCCATTGCACTTCGCTCAATGCCGCCATACGTGGTAGAACCATATATTCTACGTGGTTGGAAGTCGGTATGTACTCTGTCCAAAGATTAGCCTGTGTGCCGATGATGTGCTTTTGCTCTTCTTCTGTAAGCCCATCAGGTATAGGCTCAAAACTGTAAACTTTCTCCACTGGAACATATCCTCCGATTCCCAAAGGTTCATTATCTACATCTTTTGATTGGTAGTAATCGAAATATAGATGAGACGTAGGCACCATAATCACATCGTGATGCTCTTTGGCTGCGGCAATGCCTCCTTCTATCCCTCTCCACGACATCACTGTGGCGTTAGGAGCTAGTCCTCCTTCTAATATTTCATCCCAGCCGATTATTTGACGACCTTTACTGTTTAAGAATTTTTCTATTCGTGAAATAACATAGCTTTGAAGCTTATTTTCTTTTGAGTGTTTCGGATCGTCTGTCAATCCCAATTCTTTTATCTTTGCCTGACATTTAGGACACTCTTTCCATCTTGTTTTAGGGCATTCGTCTCCTCCTACATGGATATATTCCGAAGGGAATAATTCTATCAGTTCAGAGAATACTCCTTCGAGGAATGTGTAAGTCTCTTCATTTCCTGCACATAGTACATCGTCGAACACACCCCATAGTTGCGATACCTTGTACGGGCCTCCAGTACAACCCAGATTAGGATATGTAGTCAGGGCGGCTAACATATGTCCGGGTAAATCTATTTCTGGAATAATAGTGATAAATCTTTTTTGAGCATAAGCTACAATGTCTTTCACCTCTTCCTGCGTATAATATCCTCCATAAGGTTTTCCGTCATATTCGCTTGTGTTTCTACCGATAACGGTTTGTTCACGATATGCTCCCACTTTGGTTAACTCTGGATATTTCTTTATTTCTATTCTCCAACCTTGATCCTCTGTCAGATGCCAGTGAAAGCGGTTGATATTGTGAAGAGCCAGTATGTCTATATATTTTTTGATAAATTCAATAGGGAACATATGGCGTCCTACGTCGAGCATCATTCCTCTATATCCAAATCGTGGATAGTCTTTTATCTCCACGGCAGGGAATATTACCGATGTTCCGTTAACATTATCAGGGATTGATTTGCGCAACGTTTGCACACCATAGAATATGCCGGCTTCGTCTGCTCCCGCAATCGTAATCAATTTATTGTTGACTGTGAGTGTATAAGATTCCGGTTTTTCATTTTTATTATCCGATTTAAGTAGGATAGCGTTTGCAGCGGTCTTTTTATCTGTTATTTTCACGTCGAGTCCGGTGCCTAACTTTATATACTCTGCAAGGAATTCTGCAGTTTGTTTCTGTGCTGTATTTCCTTTGGTGTAAACAATCACAGTTTTGTTGTTCAACGTAAAATCGCCTCCTGTCGTATTGGATATACTTTGTGGTAGCGGTACTACCTGATAATTTGCCTTGGGTACGGAAGTAAAGCCAAAGCATGAAATGGTCATAAATAATAGAAGAAATAAAATAGTTTTTCGAAATGTTTTCATCTAGGATATTATATTATAGATTCGATATGTAAAGATAGGCTTTTAGCTTTTTTATAAGGCTATTAAAGTTCAATTAGTTTTGAGAAATAAAGAAATGCTTATCTTTACGACAATTAATGAAACTTTAAAATTATATTCATATGGCTTTATTTAAATCAGGAAACCCATCCTTAAAAAACGTATTCGAGAAAGTAGGGAGGGTGACAGATGCCAGTCAGGCAATGACTATTAACGGAACTATTGGCAAAACAGGCATACTACTGGCATTGGTTGCATTTGGTGCTATCGTTACATGGAATATGTTTGGTAGTCTGGCTTATTCAGGGTTCGTTATGCCTTTATTTTGGATAGGTCTGATAGGAGGTTTGATTTCTGCACTTGTTATTACATTCAAGAAGGAATTGGCTCCATATTTATCTCCTGTTTATGCTGTACTTGAAGGTTTTGTGCTGGGAGGTATTTCTGTCATGCTCAATGCTTATTATCCGGGTATTGCTTTGCAGGCTATTATGTTGACGTTTGCTGTAACCACTATGATGCTTGCTTTATACTATTTCAAGGTAATACGTGCTACGCAAAAATTCAGAAGTGTTGTTATTATAGCAACGGCTGCTATTGCTGTTTTTTATATAGTAAGCCTTATCTTGTCGTTTTTTGGAATTACATCTCCCGTGTATGCTGCTACCCCGCTTGGTATAGGTATCAGTGTGTTTGTAGTTATCATTGCTGCTTTAAATTTGATTCTCGATTTCGACTTTATCGAACAGGGTGCACAATATCAAGCTCCTAAATTTATGGAATGGTATGGTGCGTTTGGACTGATGGTAACGTTAATTTGGCTGTATATCGAAATATTACGTTTGTTAGCAAAAATTGCTGCAAGCAGTAGATAATTAGATTGAAATATATGAAACAAAAAGACAGGCTGTTATAGCCTGTCTTTTTTATTTTATGCAAAAATGAGCAATGTGTTTATGGAAATCCGGCGGGGCTTTACTCTATATAATAAATAAAATATAAAGGAGAGTATTCCTTTGAAGATGCGGCTAAGCCCCGTTTAGCCACTCCGCTCTGTTTTGTCGATGAAATTATTCTCTTCTTTTCTCATCGCTTTATGGGGCGGAGTTATTTTATTCTTACCAATAGATTTCTTTTTTATAATATGAGAACCCAGTGATGAAATTCTCAAATTTTGTACCTGTCCTCGATGTTCCTGACATTTCAACTTGTTTTACCAGATTATTTTCGTCGAAGGTGTATTGGTAGCTGATATCTCCGTATGGAGTGACGACTTCATTTACGGTTCTTTCGCCTGTCATGTGTATCACATTGTTTTTATTCCTCTTGCCGAAATACTCTGAAAGGAAAGGCATGTTGGTGAAAAGCCAGCAACCCGATAGCCCTGAAACATTAAGAGGCATCTCGTAACAATATTCAGCCGGAATGGCATGTTCTTTATCATCATACGTATAGGTGTATTTATAAGTAGTAGTACGTCCATACGTGATATTAATCTCTGCAATATTACCATCGATAATTGTATGTTTCTGGGTATGAGATAGACTAGATTTGTTTCCGGTGTATGAATATCTGTCAAATTGTATGAGGTATCCCGCTGCGTCGTAAACAAAAGTAGTAGAATCGTCGTTACTCTTTGTCTTGTTTCTGCCTTCTTGTTGACTGTATGTTACATGCAAAGCATACTCTGCCTGCATCTTATCATTAAGCTTCAGAATAAGGCTGTCGTATGTGGTTGCTGAAGACGACTTTGTTATTCTGGATAGGCTTATTTTATTGAGGCTGTAATCCTTTTTAAGAAGAGTGTCCGTAGTACTCGGATTGGTAATCTTTGTCACTTGTTCATCGTCAGTATAAAAAAACGTTTGGGAGTAACGGGTCGTAAATCCCGGATTCTCCTTCGGGTAATCTACGGTTTCTAATAACCACTTTATTTCAGGCTCTTCTATCGGATGATAAAGTTTAACATCATCGCTACAAGATGCAATACAAAAAAGGAATAGGGTAGTAGTTAAGCTGTAAATAACGGACTTCATTTTAGTATATGTTAGTTTTTAAAGCTTTTGGCTTACAAAGATAGTGTTTTCTGTATATAATATATTCTAAAAAAGATATTATGCGATTTTTTAAGATTTTGTATTTATTGCTGATAACATAATTTATACCTTTGTGAGATGGGGATACTAAAACAATCTGATATGAATATTAAATCATTTATTTTATTTTTATTGCTGATCGTTTCCGGGAATATCTTTTCTCAGAAAAAAGAGTCTTTGCCACAGATATATGCTACACCTCCGGTGACCGTTTTTCAACCTTTCAAGGTTGATAGTTTAAATCTGAAAGGTGAAAGATTCAGTGAAAAAGACATGCTGAATATGCCATTGAGCATTCCGGCACAAGAAGCCTTTATCAGGCCACTGAAGGCCGATACTGCTGGTTATTTTTATCCGGAAAAGCCAACGGAGAAAAATACGATCATGCAACTGTTTACTTTTAATGTAAATGCAAACAGATATGCAAAAGCGACATTGAGGGTAACTACGCCCAATATGATGGAGATATACGTGGATGGAAAATTGGTTGCAACGAAAGCGACAGAAGAAAAAACATTCCGTACCGATAAGAAATCTGTAACGGCTACTCTAACTCCGTATCCTCAGGAAAGCCGTGTCGTAATAAAAATGATAACTACGGGTAAAGATGAGGCTATAACGACATTGAAAGAAGATGTGCCTCCTACATTCAAAGTGGAGGTGGAAAATGAAAAAAGCGATTCGTTGACGGTGTTTTCTTTGACAAATTCTGATAAGCGACTAGTCAATTTTACCGATATGATGCTTGGCAAACGAGTTACAAATATTCGTATTTCTCCCGACGGTCAGTATGCTTTAATATCGTACAGAAACACATTTGGCGAGAAAGGTGTTTCCACTACCGAATTGTACAATGTGAAAACTAAAAGCACGGTTCTTATAGACACCGATGGTGCTAAAAGACAATTGGATTGGATGCCTAAAAGCGAAAAATTATTTTACATTTCCAAAACAGAAGAGGCTGTAAATCTGATAACAATAGATCCATTAACGATGCAGGAAAGTATCTTGGCTAAAAATATACCGGATCAGTATATCCAAATAGCACCAAATGAAAGGCTTTTGTTCTATTCGAAACAGGAAAAAGGTGAAGAGAGTAAAAGCGATCTGAAACTATTGAAATCGCCTGAAGACAGGCAGCCGGGTTATACCAATCGGTCGTTTATCTATAAATACGATATAACATCCGGATTTAGCCAGCAATTGGCATTTGGGGCGCATTCTACCTGGCTTAGTGATATCAGCCCCGACTCGAAACAGATATTGGTTTCTTTTTCGGACGAGGTTCTAACGGAACGTCCTTTCCGCAAATCTACCATGTTGAAGTTGGATCTGGCTACAATGAAAGCCGATACTCTTTGGTTAAATCAGTCATTTGTCGGTGGAGCTTCTTTTTCTCCTGATGGTAAAAAGTTGCTTGTTTCCGGATCGGGAGAGGCATTTGGCGGTATCGGTCTGAATATTGCCGAAGGGCAGATCGCGAATAGCTATAATGGCTTGTCTTTCATTATGGATTTATCGACAAAGAAAGTAGAAGCCATCACTAAGAATTTTGATCCGAGTATCGATGCCGGAGTTTGGAATAAGAAGGATAATTTGATCTATTTCCGCACTACCGATATGGACTACGTGAATGTGTACTGCTACAATCCTTCAAATAAAACTTTTACGAAACTTCCTTTGCAAGAGGAGGTTGTGCGAACTTTCGATCTGGCTAATAACGCAGAGATAGGCGTGTATATGGGCGTTGGACAATCCAATTCTACAAGAGCTTATATCTACGATATCAAGACTAAGCAATCTACTTTGGTTGCCGATCCGTACAAGGATAGACTTGAAAAGATGGAATTAGCAACAATACAGGATTGGAATTTTACCAATACTGAAGGAGTGGAAATCAAAGGTCGTTTCTATTTGCCTCCAAATTTTGACGCTTCGAAAAAATATCCGATGATCGTATATTATTATGGCGGAACTACTCCTACTGCCCGTACATTCGAACATCCTTATCCTGGACAGGTGTTTGCTGCTCAGGGATATGTAGTGTATGTGGTGCAGCCAAGTGGAGCAACCGGGTTTGGACAAAAGTTTGCAGCCATGCATGTGAATGCTTGGGGTAAGCGTACTGCCGAGGATATTATAGAAGGAACAAAGCTGTTTATGAAAGAACATCCTTTTGTAAATGACAAGAAGATAGGCTGCATCGGGGCTTCCTACGGAGGTTTCATGACCATGTATCTGCAAACTCAGACGGATATGTTCGCAGCGGCAGTTTCTCATGCGGGTATTAGTTCTATAAGTAGTTATTGGGGCGAGGGTTACTGGGGTTATACATACAGTTCGGGTGCCAGTGCCAATAGTTATCCTTGGAATAATCCTGATTTGTATGTAAAGCAAAGCCCGTTGTTTAATGCCGATAAAATAAATACGCCTATATTACTAACTCATGGTACGGTAGATACCAATGTGCCTATCGGCGAGAGTATTCAGATGTATACTGCGCTGAAAATATTAGGAAAGCCCGTAGAATTTATACAGGTAAAAGACGAAAATCATGGAGTGGCTAATTACAAGCGTCGTGTAGAATGGAATAATTCTATTATGGCATGGTTTGACAAGTGGCTGAAAGATGATAACGGCTGGTGGAAAGCCTTGTTTCCCGATAGCAAGTAATGATAAATAGAGATAAACAAAAAGGCATCACAATTGTGATGCCTTTTTGTTATTGCGCCAGAATATCTTCTATTATCCTTAACTCTTCATCCGAGAATTGAGCATTGTCTTTTGCTTTCAGATTATCCTTCAATTGTTTCAGCGAACTGGTACCTACTATGACCGATGTTACATGTTTATTGTGCAGTAGCCATGCAAGAGCCATTTCGGCAAGAGTTTGTCCTCGTTTTCCAGCCAAATCGTTTAATGCTGCGACTTTTTTTATTACGCCCGGTGTGATTTCGCTTTCTTGCAAAAATCCATGACTCTTATGAGCACGCGATGCTTCCGGAATGCCTTTCAGATATTTATTGGTGAGTACGCCCTGTGCAAGTGGCGAAAAGGCTATAAAACCAACACCATATTTCTCATTGATACCCATATGTTCAGCTTCGGGATTACGTACCAGCATACTGTATTTATCCTGATAAATGAGGCAAGGTACATGCTGCGATTTTAAGATGTCATATGCCTGTATCAGTTTTTCAGGCGGATATTTGGAGATGCCTATATATAAAGCTTTTCCTTGACGAACGATATCTATCAATGCCTGCATAGTTTCCTCTATTGGCGTTTGAGGGTCGTAACGATGCGAATAGAATATATCGAAATATTCCAGTCCTGTACGTTTCAGGCTTTGGTCGATGCTCGCCATGATATATTTACGTGAGCCACCGTCTCCGTAAGGGCCATTCCACATCAGATGTCCGGCTTTGGAAGATATAATCAATTCGTCTCTGTGTCCTTTCAACTCTTTACTTAATACCTTTCCGAAATTTGTTTCTGCACTTCCGGGAGGAGGGCCGTAGTTATTTGCCAGATCGAAATGAGTTATTCCCTTATCGAATGCGTGCAAGATCATTGATGTAGCCATCTTAAAATCATCTACATCACCAAAATTATGCCACAACCCCAACGAAATTTCGGGCAATTGTAATCCACTATTTCCACAAAAATTATATTTCATGATCTTTCTATTTATATGTGTAATGTCCTGTTATTTTATAGATGAAAAGACAGTCTTGAAGAACTTGTCCTTGCCCGATATTGTGCACTATCAGTGGGCGTTTGCCATCGCCCGACTTTCGATCAGTAACAATGCCTACGTGGACGATCCCTTTTCCCAGATCCCATGTGACAATGTCTCCGGGAAGATAAGCATCTCCTTTATCTGATATTTTTTTTACTATCCCGAAGCGAGAAAAGAACATGGCTTGATTAGGAACTCTGCGATGATCTATATTCTTGTCGGTAGACTTCATTCCCCATTTTTTCGGATACTTGCTGAAGTTAGCTTTCATGTCTTCGTGGATCTTTTTCTGGAGATCTATTCCGAGTTTGCGATATGCTCTTATTAAGACATCAGTGCATACACCTTTGTCTGCGGGAACATCTCCATTGGGATATGGAATGCGGAAATAACTAGGATCGTAAGTCACTTTGTCTTTAGTCAACTCTATTGCTGCGTTCGACAATCGTTTATAGAAATCTTCACTTTGAGCCTGAATACAAACTGAAATGAAAAGTAAAAATAAGGAGAGGTGGACATGCTTCATTCGTTAACTATTAGAATTCAAATATAGTTAAGTTTTATTATTCCAACAATAAGTTTCAGAAACTCCGTGCTGGTTATTTTTCGATTGCTTCCTGGCTTATAAATCTCCTCGATTTGAGGCGTATTCCATTGATGTTTCCTACTGCTTCTTTCTCAAATAAAGAATCATTGATGGAAAGAATGATGCGCTTTGGTTTCTTTTTCGAGTTATTGTTTAGTGCATCGTTGAACAGGCTATCTATTATCGCTTTTTCTACTTTGATTGTATCTTGTTCGGTTACGATTAATCTACCGGATTCTTTTCCGTTTAAATATATTACACTATCAGTTGCTATTTTGGTTCTTATAAACATATAAGGAGTGGTGGTATATTCATATGTATTGTTTTTGTATTTACCGATAGTCATTTTCTTATTCGGAAATATGGTGTAGCTACTGCCGAATCTTTTTGTATAGGCAGTCAAATACATATCTATATTTGAGTCTGTGGTATTTCTTACTGTTAACTTAGGAGTTGTCGTGCAAGACGTTAGAAGTAGCGCTGTAAGGATGTATGATATTTGTCTTTTCATATGTAATATTTTATTCATTATATACGTTTAACCGTTCCAGCTTATTCAAAAAATGATAAACGGTTGTATACCATTCTTCAGGATATTTTACCAAATAGGATTCGTGTGTCGATTCTGGAAATATCTCAAGTTGTTTTTTTCTGCTGGCCAATTCGTTAAATATGCTATGTGTTTCTTCCGTTGATATATTTTGATCCTTACCTCCGCACATGAGTAATGTCGGTACATTAATTTTTTTTGCATAATCTTGTGGATTAGCTTCAAAAGCATTGAACCCATTTATTACTCCAGTCCAAAAGGTGAATAAATCTGTCGTAGGCCATTTCGGAATACCCAATTTTTCAATTCGATTGCTTACAGCACTTCTAAATGTGCTATATGGTGCTTCTAAGATCAAAACTTGCGTAAATAAATCATAATCGGCTTGCGCTTTCATTACCGCAACAGCACCCATCGAAAAACCGGACATTATAATTTTGTCTTCTTTCAGTGCCGATACTGCGTAGTCGTGAATAACCTTGACATTTTCGGCCTCAAGGAAGCCTATTGTTGTAAGGTCTCCATACGATCCTCCCGCGCCCATGAAATCAACTAAAAGGACATCATATCCCATATCCAGATAAGCATATGCTCTGTCGATCATGGTTGATTTTTCATCCATGTATCCGTGAAAGCATAACACTGTTCCGTGTTTAATGGAATCTGTGTGAATAGACCAAGCTTCTAGTTTTTTGTCTTCGCCGGCAGGTATATATAATGTCTCGTAATGACGATTCGGGTATTGTTTTGCCTTTGGTTTAGGCATGTCCAAGCCAAATAGGGCAATGCTTACAGTTTCCTTAAAAGTAGGTTTGTATTCTGGGTCGATTGGCTTTGCATTTTCATCAAAATGAGTAAGAGCATAAGATTGTACAATGATGCCTATATTCAACACAACAAATAGAATAATTAATGTGCCTATTATAATTTTGATATATTTCTTTTGTTTCTTGGTCATAAGTCAATGCATACTTCGTGTTATTTACTATAAAATACCGGAGCAAAGTAAGGTCTGTTTACCCACTTGCCTGTAAATGGATTTAATTCGCGCATAACACCGCCTTCTATGCCAAACTTCTGTGTGATTTTAAATTCAATAGTTCCTCCGTAGTAGGTGCTTGGGTACATATTCATAAGCGGGCCATAAACTTTGTTTTGATCTGCAAATGCAGAATATTGTCCGTAACCGTTGACACTGATTCTGTCTGTAAGTCTGAATTTTAAAGAACCATTTACACCAACATCGTTATTGTTTAAACCATAAAAATTGTATTTCGCAGCGTATGGGCCGATTCCTATCGTTAGCCAATCGGTCGGCATATAATTGAAGTTTACACCGACAGACCGGATGGCGCCAAGTGTAGGGTATCCGTACTGACTGGAAGATGATGTAAGCCATGCCCTGTTGGAAATAGCCATTCCTGAAGCAAATGAATAATCATTGGCAAATGGGTAACGGGTAAATGTATTATTTTCCAGAGGAGGCCCCAAATATACATTCAGAGGAGGAAGTTTTAAGTCAACACTTTCTGTGTTTTTTGTTTTTAACGGCTCAAATGCCGGAAGAGCGGATTTACTTGAAACTGACGTGTAGTCCGGCTTTAAAGAATAATCCGAACTTTCGTTAAATCTTAATGGTTCTTTCATCAATCGGGCAGTATCTTTCTGTGCTTCGATCTGAGCATATAAAGCAGGAGATATCGCCAATAGTAGTATGAGTATGAGATTTTTCATAATTTCCTGCGTTTAGTTACTACAACTGTAAAGCTAATAAAATATTATTATATCCGGAGAAAAAATAAATAATTATGTCTATCCGCCCTGAAGTATATATATAAGCTTGTGTATAAATATATTTATATATATGTATTGTTTTTATTATTTTGTAAATATATGTATAGGCTGTATCTTTGTAATCTAAAAGCAACAATTTATATATCAGTAGTGTTATTATAGAATTATTATATAGAAAGGGGAATTATTATGAAAAAAACGTTATACAGTGCACCGTCCAGAGGACATGCTAATCATGGTTGGCTAGATGCACACCATACGTTCAGTTTTGCTAATTATTACGATCCTAACCGTGTCAATTTTGGTGCGCTTCGGGTTCTTAATGATGATATTATTACAGGGGGAGAGGGGTTTGGAACCCATCCACATGATAATATGGAAATTATAACTATTCCGTTATATGGAGATCTTGAACATAAGGATAGCATGGGGCATACCGGTGTTATTCATGCCGGAGAGGTGCAAGTAATGAGTGCCGGTAGTGGGGTTACGCATAGCGAATATAATGCAAACGGAGATAGACCTGTAAACTTATTTCAGATATGGGTTTTTCCTGATAAAGAAAATGTAGAACCGCGTTACGATCAGAAAGCTTTCGACTTTTTGCATAACAAAAATGAACTCGTTCAGGTTGTAGGGCCTAAGCACGATGCCGCCGACGGTTTGTGGATTCATCAAAATGCATGGTTTAGTGTGGGTACTTTCGATAAAGGTGTGAGTTTCGATTACCCTATGAAGAAGCAAGGCAATGGAGTGTTTGCAATGATTATTGATGGTGAATTTACAATAGAAGGACAGAAATTATATCACCGCGATGGTTTTGGAATATCTGATACAGATAGAATTAAAATAACCGCAGATTCGGATAATGCCCGTATCTTATTGATGGATGTACCTATGTCGTTATAATACTTTTGGTTTTACTATAACGTATAAAAAACGAAAGGCAGTATAGAATAATACTGCCTTTTATTTTATCTTTTGCTACTTTATTCTTGTTCTGTGTCCACCAGCTTCCAAACGATGGCTGCAATGGCAGCACCTAAAAATGGAGCAATTATAAATAACCACAGTTGAGATAATGCTTTACCTCCCTCGATAGCATCGAAAATAGCAGGGCCGATACTACGAGCCGGATTTACCGATGTGCCGGTAATAGGGATACAAACAATGTGTACGAGTATGAGAGTAAGACCTATTGCTAATCCTGCAAAATTTCCTGCACCACCTTTCGAAGTGGCTCCCAATACAACCAAAACGAAAATAAAAGTAAATACCGTTTCAGCAACAAAGGCTGTGAGTAAAGCTCCGTCTGCAAAACCATTGGCTCCTGTAAGTGTGGTGGTAGAGCCCGAATCCTTGGCTAAGATATATAGTATTGCCGAACCAAGAATGGCTCCTATTACTTGAAATAGGATATACATTCCTGCATCTTTGCCAGACATTCTCTTCGATAGGAAAACTCCGAGGGTAATAGCCGGATTGATATGACATCCCGATACTTTACCTATAGTATATGCCATTGCTACGACTGACAAACCAAAGGCTGTAGCTACACCTAAGGTTCCTACTGATGCGAAAGGTTGCCCGGCTCCGGCGAATACGGCAGCGCCACACCCCATGAGAACAAGAACCATTGTTCCGATCATTTCTGCTAAATACTTTTTCATAAAGTTTCTATTTGAGTTAAACATTTCACGAAATTTGTAAAATTCGAGTAATTCGGTATAAACGTAACGAAAATATGTGAATTTCAAGATAAAAAGAACTAAATCTATTTTTATCTTTAACATAGAAGTCGTTATATTTGTTCTGTAAAACTTAAATCTAAAAATCTGCATTATGAAGAAAATAATCCTTTTGGTTGTGCTGGTTGTGTTCACATTCTCTCTTTATGGGCAGGAGTATATGGTTCCTAAAAATGTCAAATTTGATAATAAGGAGGATTATGCTACTTATGAACCGCAGGTGAAAGAAACAATCGATTGGTTGCTAGTTACATCTTTGGGTAAAGAGCCCAACAAAAGAACTGAAGCGAATGCATTTTTGATGATGTGGTTGACCGGGACACCTAATGTTTCCATCAATGTAAATACAGATTTTTTGCCATTTGTGAAAAAAAGCCCGGAATTATTAATGCCTTTTATTGCGGGTTGTGTAAGGTATTCATTGGATAATAATTATTCGAAAGATGATGTCCAGATAAATATAGCCGGTATAGAAACGATTGTAGCATTTTATCGGAATAACAGAGGGTATCTGAAGAAGGATGATAACATAGAGAAATATGAGAAACTCATGGGTAAAGGAAAACTTGAGGAAGATATCAGGAAGATGATTGAAAAAGCAAAGAAGAAATAATTTTGCAATAATTGGTGTCGTTCCCTGAATTTATTAATTGTACTTTTGGTTGAGATAGAAATCGACACTGCTCGAAATAAATACTTTGTCGAATATACCAAACCCTATGATATGGGTATCGTTGTCCCATACAACATTGGTGGTAGAGAAAAAGAGATAGTTGGAAGAGTTGACAGACCTGAATATCAGCTGGTCAATAACCGGATTTCCTTGTATTGATGTTAAACGGCTTTCGGATTGGTTCTCTATATAGTTGTCAAACCTATTCTTCACTGCCTTCTGATGCTTTTTTTGAGAGGGATTTGTAAAGATGGCAATAAGAATAATCAATAGAAATATATGTTTCTTTTTTAATCTGTACTTACTTCTTCGCTTATATAATTCTGCGTATTTATCTACTTTCATGATTTTCAGGTTCTACGTCTGAATTCAGCGCATATTATTGCTGTTGCCACCGCTACGTTCAACGACTCTGATGTTTCTTGTCCAACAGGATAATTGGGGATGTATAGTTTCTCTGTGATAAACTTCTCTGTTTCGGGGCGTATGCCATTTCCTTCATTTCCCATGACTACAATCCCGTGTGGAGTTATTTCTTTCTCGTACATGTTTCTTCCGTCAAGAAAAGTCCCGTATACAGGTATGTTTTTATTTTTGTTCAGGAAGTCGATGAGGTCTATATAATGTATGTTTACGCGAGTGAGAGCTCCCATCGTGGCTTGCACTACTTTTGGGTTGTATATATCCGCTGTATCGTGCGAACAAAATATATGTTTTATTCCGTACCAATCGGCTAGTCTGACTATTGTTCCCATATTTCCGGGATCCTGTATCCCGTCCAAAGCCAGAACCAGTTGATCTTTTATGTCCACTATGCTTTCTGACTTCGGTTGAAAGAAAACACCTAAGGCTTGTTGTGGGTTCTGAAGGAAGCTGGCTTGAGCCAGTTGGTTGTCATTTACTTCTATGATATCATCTACATTACTCGTGTCTGTCGTCTCTAAAAAAGACGCTGTTGCCACCAATATCTGACATTTAAGATAGGGTAGGAGATCGCATATCAACTTGTTCCCTTCTGCTACGAATGTGCCATACTCCGAACGATATTTCTTATCCTTTAGCGAACGGATATATTTCAGCTTGTTTTTGCTTAAACTCATAAAATTTTACTTGTTACTCATAACTTCAAGTCTGTTCCATTCGGGGTCTAGAGTTTCAAACTCGTAATAGCCATCACCTGTCAGGCGTGGACCTCTCAAGATAGGGTAACCGGCCTTTTGCAATTCTTTGGCTTTAGTCTCTACCTCCTCCCTGGAATCTACTAAAAATGCCAGATGGATATATCCTTTGTGCTGTTTTACAGTATCGTTCGCGTTATCGGGTATGTCAGCCCGATGCATTATCTCAAGTTGGCTGCCAGATTTGAAGCTTAGAAAATAGCTTGTAAATCCTGTATCCTTATTCACATATTTTTCGTTCGATGTTGCTTGGAAAAAATTAGTGTAATAAGCTTTTATTTTTTCCAAATCACTTACCCATATAGCGGTATGGTGTAGTTGCATATTGCTGTTTTTAGATTCTTTATTTTCTTTTTACAGCAAAACTACAAAAAGAAACAATTAAAACCCTAAATTTGTCGTTCATTTGATATATAGTTTTCTGTTAGTGCATTTTCAATGAAGATCAAATCAATAGTTTCCTTTGTTATTATAATCTTTTGTGTTGTTCTTATTCAGTCGTGCAGTTCAACTAAATTTGTTCCCGACGGTGAATATCTGCTTGCCAGTGCAACAGTAAAGAGCGATAAAAAAGTTGTTCCTGTATTGGAAATGGAAACTTATATAAAGCAAAAGCCTAATTTCAAGACGTTAGCGGTGTTTAAACTGCCTCTTTTCTTATATAATTTATCGGGTAAAGATACTACCAAATGGGTGAACAGAACTTTGCGCAATGCAGGAGATCCTCCTGTTATTTATGATAGTACAATGTTAGACCGGACGGTTATTGATCTGAAACGCATGATGACAAATAAAGGCTATTTGAATGCGACAGTAACTCCCATTGTAAAGTTAAATAAGAAGAAAGCTAAAGTTGTATATGATATTAAGGCTGGAGAACCTTACCGTATAGAAAGCTATAAGATAGAAGTAAGTGATACTGTTTTGCCGAAACGAAATCTGCCCATACCATCAGAACCACTACGTATAAGAAGAAGTCGAAGTAATGTGACCATGACTCTCGATTCCGTATTGTCCAGAAATACGTTGGTTCAGAAAAATTCTTTATTCGATCTGGATAAGCTGGATATGGAGCGTGATAGGATAACATCCATCTTACGCCGTACAGGTTATTATGCTTTTAATAAGGAGTATATCGGATTTGAAGCAGATACGGCGTTGGGGAATAATAAAGTCGATTTGGATCTCACTATATACCCATATTCGGAACGTACTCAGGCTGGCTATATGATAGAAACGCCTCATCGTCAATATGTAATAAAGGATGTAGAGCTATTGGTTGACTACAATCCGCTTGAGGACGGCACAGTCAATGAATACATATCCACAAGTGTATATGAGAAAGGGGGCTATAAGATAAAGTACGGAGTAAGAGGTGAATATATTAAGCCCGATATAATATTGAGTAATTGCTATGTTATACCGGGAGCCTTGTATAACGAGACGATGACCTCTCTTACGTACAGTGCTTTATCTCAGCTGAATATACTGAAAAATGTGAATATCAGTTATACTACTGTCTGGGAGAATGATTCTACAAAATTACGTTGTGTTATAACTTGCGTATCAGATAAAAAACAAGGTATTTCAGCAGAAATAGAAGGGACTAATTCTGATGGTTATCTGGGAGTTGGTGCAGGATTAGGGTATTTGCATAGAAATATATTTAAAGGTTCCGAATTGTTTAATATTAAGCTTCGTGGTTCTTATGAAGCTATTACCCCCGACTTCACCAATTTTGCAGATAATTATTTTGAAATAGGAGGAGAAGCCTCTGTCACTTTCCCCCGTTTTATGTTTCCTTTCTTTAATGAAGATTTTCGCCGAAGTATCCATGCATCTACACAGTTCAATTCAAGTTATACCTTTCAGCGGCGCCCAGGATATTTTACTCGGACAGTATTGGCAACCGGAGTAAAATATATATGGCAGGATAGGAGGCTATCGCTGAACAGGCATATATTTGATCTTATAAATGTAAGTTATATACACTTACCTAAGAATAGTTTGGACGAAAAATTTCTTGAAGACTTGACTCCAGCAGCCAGACGATACAGTTTCGAGGATCACTTTATTTTAAGTACGGGCTATACATTTTCCCGAAGTAATGTTGCCAGCTCAATCAGACGAGGGCAGCCTATCTATTCCCTTAGAGCCTCAGTGGAGACAGCCGGTAATGTGTTGGCATTAGCGGCAAAACTCACAGGAGCTAAGTCTGACGAGCTAGGGTCTAAGCAAGTATTTGGAACTAACTTTGCTCAATATGCACGAGGTGTAGTGGATTATAGCCGTACATATCAGGTAGATGAGAAAAATTCGATAGCCTGGCATGTCGGAGGCGGGCTGATCTATCCATATGGAAATAGTAAACAGACGCCTATACAAAAGAGATTTTTCTCTGGTGGGGCCAATAGCGTAAGAGGCTGGGCTATCCGTGAACTCGGGCCCGGCTCGTACTACTTTAAACCGGCTTCGTCTACCGATAAAGATAATTTTTATTATCATTCGGGCGATATTCGTTTTGATGCCAGTATAGAATATCGGAGCAAATTGTTTTGGATTGTAGAACTGGGTGCCTTTATAGATGCGGGGAATATATGGACTATAAAGTCATATGAAGAACAACCGCAAGGATTATTTAAACTAAATAGATTCTATAAAGAGATTGCCGTGGCTTGGGGTATGGGGGTGCGTCTCGATTTCGATTTTGTCCTTATACGTCTCGACGGAGGATGGAAAGCTTATGATCCATCAGATGAACCGGGGAAGACTAAATGGCCAATAAAGTATCCTTTCAAGTTTAATGATAACTTTGCTTGGCACATAGCCGTGGGCTACCCATTCTGATTTGTATATATTAGGACTTCTGTTAAATAACCTTATCTAGTTGCCTAATTCATAAATTTGTTTTTTATTTGCATCGGTACTCATTTTTATTAACAACCTCTAAAAAAATAGCCTATAGAATAGACATTACTCTTTTTATTTAAAAATATAAGAGAATGGAAGAATTAATATCTCGGACTGACGAACAGTTGGTTTCTGATTATTCTAGTGGCAACAATCTTGCATTTGATATCTTGTTGGATAGACATAAACAAATTGTCTACAGCTACATCTATTTCACTGTGCGTAACAGGGAACTGGCAGAAGATATTTTTCAGGAAACATTTATCAAGGCTATTGTAACCATCAAACAAGGACGGTATACCGAAACAGGGAAGTTTCGCGCGTGGATATCGCGTATAGCTCATAATTTGATTATCGACCACTTTCGTCAGAAGAAGAATGAGAATACGGTATCGAATGACGAAGCGCCTGTCGATCTGTTGAATAATCCGTCGCTATGTGATGGAACTATTGAAGATGAAATAGTTCGATTGCAAATTACATCAGATATTCGTAAACTTATCTCATTTCTACCCGACACTCAGCGTGAAGTGCTGGAGATGCGTTATTATCAAGATCTTAGTTTTAAAGAAATAGCAGAGCAAACAGGTGTTAGCATCAATACCGCTCTGGGACGGATGCGTTATGCAATACTCAATATACGCCGTATGGCCGATGAACACGACATTGTGCTTACAATATAATAAGAAGTAGTTTTAGTTAAGTTAGTTTAAGCCGTTTAAGAAGAGACAGGCAGTACTTTGGTTGGTACTGCCTGTTTTGTTTCTATACTGTATTTGTATTCCGAGTGAGGATAAGTTAAGTTCGCTATATGAAGAGTTTAGACAAACAAGTTGATTCTCGATAGAATAAGCAATCAATAATTTTTTTAGCTTTGTATCATTGTATAATATAAAATAACCGGTTTTTCTATGAGTCTGAATATAAAAGAGCAGTATAGACGTTATTCGCTGATAATTCTTATTGTAATCATGGGGCTTGCTCTTTTTCAGCAATTTGCTCCATTCTGGGGAGGAATGTTAGGAGCATCTACTATATATATATTGGTTCGGGGGCAGATGGAAAGATTAGCTTCTCAGAGAAAATTAAGAAGGAGCATTGCTGCTACTATAATCTTGGTAGAAGCCATACTCTGTTTTCTTATTCCCATATCGGTAGCCGTATGGTTATTGGTTGTTGAACTTAACAATATAAATCTTAATCCAACTGAGTATTTGTCCGGAATACAGCATTTCATAAACCTTATTCAGGAGCGAACCGGATATAATATTCTTAGTGCCGAAAATTTAACTTCTGTGGCAGGTTTTTTACCGAAAGTAGCACAAATCTTGATTGATAGTGTAAGTAGCTTTGTTATCAATGTTTTAGTACTCGTTTTTGTTTTATATTTTATGTTGATTAGCGGGCCGCAAATGGAGAAATATTTGTATTCACTTTTGCCTTTCAACGAAAATAACAAGAAAGAAGTGATGTCGTCTGTCAATATGCTGGTTAAATCGAATGCGATTGGTATACCTTTACTAGCTATCGTACAAGGTGTATTTGCTACTATCGGCTATCTGATTTTTGGCTCACCAAGCCCTATATTATTTGGTTTTCTAACTTGTTTCGCTACTATAATTCCGTTAATAGGTACAATGTTGATATGGTGTCCGTTAGTTGTTTATATGGGGCTCACAGGTGATTGGGCTAGCGCAATCGGATTAGCTATTTACGCTCTTGTCGTTATTTCAAATATAGATAACCTTGTCAGGTTTATGTTGCAAAAGAGAATTGCCGATACCCACCCGCTCATTACCGTTTTCGGAGTTGTTATAGGGTTGCCGTTGTTTGGCTTTTGGGGGGTGATTTTCGGGCCACTATTGCTCTCTATTTTTATCCTTTGTGTTGATATATTCAAGCGTGAATATTTGGATGATAAACAGGTTAAAGCCGATATTCCGATAAATAATAAATTAAATTAAAAATAATGAAAAAGCTAATACTATTTGTAGCATGTTTGCTATTGGTTGTACAAGTGTATGGTCAGCAGGCATTGGGTAAGGGTTCAGAGATTGTTTCTCCCGAAGTGCATGCAGATAATACAGTAACATTCCGCTTGCAGGCGGCCAATGCAAAAGAAGTGAAGTTAACCGGTGATTGGATTCCCCGTAAAGACTGGAGTTCGCCTACTGTAGATATGGTAAATGACGGTAACGGCTTGTGGTCATATACAACGGAAGTTCTTCCATCGGATTTGTATAGCTATATGTTTTTTGTAGATGGTGTTGAAGTAAGAGATCCAAATAATGTATATCTCAATAGGGATGTTGCGACAGTATCCAATATATTTATTACAGGAAATGGAATCTCCGATTTGTATAAAGTACAAAAAGTACCTCATGGGTCAGTGACTCGCCGTTGGTACGATTCCCCGGGGAATGATATGTCGCGGCGTATTACTATATATACTCCTCCGGGCTATGAGACAAGTAAGGAGAACTACCCTGTGTTGTATTTATTGCATGGTATGGGTGGAGATGAAGAAGCTTGGATGGCATTAGGCCGTACATCTCAGATTTTGGATAATCTTATTGCTCAGGGCAAAGCTAAGCCGATGATAGTGGTAATGACCAACGGAAATGTTGTTCAGGAAGCTGCTCCCGGTGAATCATCTTTAGGCTTATATAAACCTACCTTCCAGCTACCTCATACTATGGATGGAAAGATGGAGGAAACATTCCCTGAAGTGATAAGCTTTATAGAAACTAATTATAGAGTAATCCCCGACAGATCGGGTAGAGCTATTGCCGGATTGTCGATGGGTGGATATCATTCCTTGCATATATCGCGTTATTATCCGAATATGTTCGATTACGTAGGTCTGTTCTCTCCCGCAGTTATTCCTCCGCAGGGAGTAAATTCGAAAGTATATGAAGACATTGATGGTACACTGGCCGGACAAATCAGAAATGGATATCAATTGTATTGGATAGGTATCGGTAAAATAGACTTTTTGTATCAAGCCGTGGAAGAATATCGGGCTAAATTGGATAAACTTGGAGCTAAATATATTTATGTAGAAACCGAAGGAGGGCATACATGGAGCAATTGGCGCGTGTACTTATCTGAGTTTTTGCCTTTACTGTTTAAGTAAATTGGTGGTTAAGATATAATAAATGAGTACACTATATAGTGTACTCATTTTAGTTTAAACCGAAATTTGAAGAGAATTTCGGCTGGTCGTAGGTTGTATGAATAATAGTATCTTCCTATATCGCTATATGAGGTAGATATATATCTTTTTGTATTGAATATATTGGTGTAATCGAGGGAAAGTTCTACCTCTTTCAGCTTATATTTGACTGAAACATCTCCAAACCACATAGAACGACTTCCCGATTGTATGGCATTATTGTAAAAGTTTTCGCAAGAAACAGTCGCTGTAAGTTTCTTTATAGGAAATATGTTCAGATTAATTTTTTGCGACATCGTACGTATGTTCGGTAAACTCTCATTATTCGATTCTATCTTGCTTTTGCTCCAAGCCATATTAAGCGTATAATTGATGTTTGCAAAGCTCTTAAACCGTGTCGTCAAATTTGGAGAAATAGAAATGTATTGATATTGATAATCTGAAATTACACTCTGGCTAAGTTGCGATGAGCTTGAATATGCATATCTGCTTCCGACAGAGAATGAAGAGGCTATGGCATCTATATCCTTCCCTATTCTCATGCTGAGATCGAAATTTTCGCTTGTATTGGGATGCTCTATTGATGATTTTACCCTAAGTATTCCCTGATACACATAGTCGTTGAGCAGATTTGATCGTGTATTTCTATATGTGGCAAACATATTTCCGAAAAGAGTAGTCAAAGGGTTTTTATACATCAGATATCCCATTGCTGAATGGTTATGTCCTTTGCTAAGTATATTGTCGTTTCTCAAAAGATTTCGGTACGAGGTCATGATATATCCTGTATATGCTTCCCGAATGCCACCTATATTGTTACTGTAATTGTAATTTATGTTAGTAGACCAAAATGGTGAAATTTTATAATTGAAAGATACAGATGGGGTTATGTGCAGATAATTTGAGTTCTTCGTGTTTTCAGATATTTGATCATTTCTGTGTAATAAGATATATTTTACCGGAACAGTCAGGCTTATATTTATCTTGGATGTCGGGCTATATCTGTATGTCGGAGAAAATACCCATTCATATTTATTCCAGTTTAGGTCGTTTCGCAATGAGTCTGATATTATGATTTGATTGTTAACATCACCTTGTAATCCGGATTTTAGATGTTGCATTTCGCTTCTGAATTCTACTTTATAGTCTTGGCTAATCTCTCCGCTCTTGCCCCATGAAACAGAATTACGTGTCAAGAAGTTACTCAAGTCCATGCGTTGTTTCATGTTTCCATCGGACGAGCCTACGTTAAACAGGTCACCATATAATAAAGGATAAACATTTAGTGTTTGCGATATGTCTTTATATCCGAAAAACGAATTCACTTTCACTGTGCCATTCTCCTTCACTTTTGTCCAATCCATTGTATTGCTTATCCCATATACAGGGTTGCGCAAATGCTGTCTTACGCTGTCGTCAGTTAAAGCATCACCACGTTCTCTATCCCATTCTCCTTCAAATTTTAGCAGATTGTTGAAATAGAAGCTTTTAGTGTTGGCATTCACCTGGATGTCTGTACCTAGTCTGTTTTTGTATAGTTGAGATTGCATCGTTTCGCCTACAGCCAATATACTATCGCCGGGCAAATAATATTCCGAATACGAATAACTATTTTTTTCTGGTCTATCATACAAATAATTAATATTTGTAGTGAGGGTATAGTCCGGATTTAGTTTCCGCAGATCATTAATCGATCCCATGTGGGCATCATTGAATAGATGCCGCTGTTGGCTGATTGCCGGAGGGGTAGGAGAAGGGATGCTTAGCATCTTGTTGCTGTTCATGTCGTTCGCTTCGTTGGAGTAGAAAGAATTCATTTCTTTCGAGACATCCCGTCCTGTATTGTCTCCTTTATACATGACTATGTCCTGCTTGTTTTTCGCAAATAGCATGCCTACTACTTCGTTACTTAGCAATAGAGGTGATGCTCCTATTCCGGCTTGTGCGTTAGCTGTGAAAATACCTTTAGCCGAATCTTTTAGTTTCAGGTTTAGAGCCGCATGTTCCGAAACCTCTTTTCCATTGAGAGCTTTTATCGGTTGATGATTTTCAAGGACCTGCACTGTTGCAACTTTACTTGCATCTATGTTGTTTGTTGCTATACCATACTTCCCTTGCAGCAAATCCATATCTTCGATATAGAATTTATTTATCGGTTTGTCTTGATATAATATAGCCCCGTTTTCCTGTACCTGTATGCCGGGCATCTTTTTCAGAACGTCGCCAATAGTTCTGTCGCTTCCATCCGTAAAGCTTTCGACAAGGTAATTTAATGTATCTCCCGCTTGTCTTATTTTTGGAGGCTTTATTTTTACCTCATTCAGTGTTATAGCTTCGCTTTCTATCTGAAAGTCTATTGTTTGGCTGCGATTACTTACTGTTCGTGATTGTTTTTTCAGGTTAAGCCCTGATACAGTTATTATAATACTGTCCTTGCTCCCTGTGTATTTTATTTCATATCTGCCCTTGCCGTCAGTCATTGCATAATTCTGCATGATTGTTTTGCCCGGTTCTGAAACAGATATATTGGCAATGTCGATCACTTCTTTCGTATCGACATTGTATATAGTTCCTCTTATCATGGTTTGCGAATGAGCAAGAGAGCAAACCATGATACATATTATCAGTATATATTTTGTCATAGGGTTACTCCGTTTCTAATAGAAGATATTCGTTCGGATTTCTTTTGCTTACCATCGTTACATTTCCCCCGTTAATATTGATCGCCATACCCCCGTTTTGTTTAGCTTTAACTCTGGCCAGATCCTTTCTGCTACAATTAATGTATTCTTCTTCGGCCATAGTTATATTTACAGGTGTTTGAAGTTGTTCCAAGCCTATAATCTCGAAAGAGAATAGATTCTCCGAATCATTGGCTTTAAGGATTAATCCGGGTAAGCCAAAGAGTTTCCAAGGACCATCGTTTGTTGGTATTTCCGGAGCAAACCATGCTTCATAGTCGCGTCCACGAAAGTTTGCAGTTGCTTTTTGGCAGAGATATCCTAATACAGTTAATGTATCTGACGTGATATTCCATTGCTGTGATGAGTTTTTTTCTGTGCATTTATAGTTTTGTGCCCCATCAGCTCTGTCTGTTATAATAACTTCCTTATCTTGTCTGTTTTTGTATAATTTGGCCGTTTCTCCTCTAGCAGTAGATTCAATCGTTGTTCCTCCTTTTCCATCTAGTATGGAAGCATCTTGGTCTTTCATAACAGACATGCTCTTTATGTTGCCCGGATTCAAGGTAGACTTCATCATTGATCCAAAAATAGAATCTCTTTTTATGCGTGTGGCATCGTAATATAATGATATTTTAGATCCTATATCCAGAGTCATGGTATCTGTTATTTGTAGCTTCTCTTTATCAACCGTGAGTGGTTGTGTGAATTTGTAATAACATCTGATTGTAGCTTCATCCAGCGTATTGATTTTGATATCTTTCTTACTTTTTCTTGTTACGGTTATGTTCGATGTCACAGCTCCATCTCTACCGTTTGTTCCTGTACCCTGTATGATTACATTTTGCGCAAAACCGGATGATGCAGCAATAAAAAATGCGGATAGTAAAATTATTTTCTTCATGATTGCTAATATTAATATCCACAAATGTAGTCTAAAAAAATAGACAACAAAGTGTTTTGTCTAAAAAAATAGACTTTGTAGCGAAGAAAATATTTAAATCTATCTATTTGCATTTTTTTAACATAATAAACGCAACAAAAAGGATACTATAAGCATCTTATATGTATAATAAGAAATTAAGTTCGTATATTTGTTTATCTTAGATATGATTATTTATTGGTTGGTGAATTAAACCTTTAAACTTTCGAACAGTCTAAATAGTATATTGAATTTTACTTGAATTTAATTTTTAACTGAATAATAACAAAATATAGGAGAGCAGATTATGAAGACTAAAAATTTATTACTGTTGATTCTAATGTCGGTAATTCCGTTCTTTGCTTTTGCGCAAGAAGAATGGGATGACATCTACGCTCCCTCTAAATCGAAAGAAAAAAAGAATACTGAGGTGAAAAAAGTAACTTCTCAGAAGCAAACTAAGCCAACTCAGGTACTTTTAGTGAAAGATAACGGAGATGTGACGTTGGAAACTGTGGGGAATGTAAACGTAGACGTGGATGCATATAACCGCAGAGGAAATGTTGAGGTATATGAAAATCAGTATGCCGAAAATGATACAATATATACTGACGAAGAATACCAAGACTATCAGTATACCGATCGTATCGTTAAATTCCATAATCCGGAAAATAGTGTAAGAATATCCAGTGATGGAGAAATAAACGTTTACGTGTTAGATGATAGTTATAATAATTATTACAGCACTCGTTCACGTTTTGGCTGGGGCTCGAATAGCTATTATCCTTGGTACGATCCATGGTATGGACCGTCTTACTCATGGGGAGGATGGTATGACCCATGGTATTATAACAGCTGGGGCTGGGGTTGGAATAGACCTTGGTACTATAGTAGCTGGAGTTTTGGCTGGGGCTGGAATAGTCCTTGGTACGGTGGTTGGTATGGCGGCGGCTGGTACGGCGGTGGACATTACCACCATAATAACAACAATTACTATGGATATCGTCGCAATCAATATAACTATACCGGAGGTCCTCGTACAGGATATTATGGTTCAAACCGTGGATATGCAGGTGCAGGCAGAGGCTCAAGTGTGGGCACCCGTCCTAGTTACAATGCTGGTGGACGTGGTTCGAGTGTAAGTACTCGTCCTAGTTATAATGCAGGAGGCAGAGGCTCAAGTGTGTCAACAAGACCATCTACACGCCCAAGTTATAATAATTCAACTACCGGAAGAGGTTCTTCTTCTGGAGTATCAACCAGACCTACAACTCGTCCGAGTTATAATAACTCAACAGGCACTGGGGGCAGAGGTTCTTCAAGTGGTGTGACTACAAGACCTACAACTCGTCCGAGCTACAATAGTTCGACAAATAGCAGTAGTGGTGGTCGTGGTTCATCAAGTAGTGTAACAACAAGACCATCTACTCGTCCTAGCTATAACTCAAATTCTAGTGGCTCTAATAGTGGTTCTCGTCCTAGTTATAACTCTGGTAGCTCATCTTCGAGCTCACGTCCTAGCTATAACAGTTCAGGTTCGAGCAGTTCTCGTCCTAGTTACAATAGTTCCAGATCAAGTAGCTCAAGCAGCAGTTCGAGGCCAAGTTATAATAGTTCTAGTTCCTCTAGTTCGAGATCTAGTTCAAATTCAAGCTATAGTCCAAGTTCTCGCTCGTCGAGTTCAAGCTCATATAGCAGTGGCTCTTCTTCTTCTGGTAGTTCATCCCGCTCTTCAGGTGGAGGTGGAAGCAGTAGAAGTGGCGGCGGCGGTCGTGGAAGATAACACTAATATAAAACAAACATAATTTTAAAAAAGCTGTTTCAAAAGAATAATTGACGTTGAAGCAGCTTTTTGGCAAAGGGTATAAGGTATAAGTAAAAATAAATAATTATGAAGAAAATATCATTATTCTTAACAGCAGCATTGTTTTCATTAGGGGTTGTAAAGGCTCAGAATGCAATGGATGCATACAGATATTCTAAGAATGATTTGACAGGTACTGCGCGCTCTGTTTCTATGGGAGGAGCCTTTGGTGCACTAGGTGGAGATGTCTCTGGTATAGCTATTAATCCTGCGGGGATTGGAGTGTATCGCAATTCTGAGGTTGTGACAACATTGAATTTTCAAAATTCACGGATAGAGACGGAAACATTAAATGGAGGAAAAATAGATGAAAGTAAGTTCAATTTTGGTTTTGATAATCTGGCTTTTGTTACAGTATTTCCTTTAAATAGTGATGTTGCTCCAACTTTGAATGTTGGATTCTCATATAATAGACTGAAGAGTTTCGATCGTAAATATCGAATGGGTGCAGGAGAACTGAATAAATCATTAACCGATCACATGGCAGAAATATCTACCGGACGCGGGAAACCGGCTTCTTCTGTTAACTTGGACGGAGTTAGTGGAAACCAAATGTGGGATATATGGAATAATCAAGATTGGTTAACAGTTCTTGGTTATAATTCGTCTTTGATTAATGAAACATCTTCTGGTAAGTATGAATCGTCAACAAAAGATTTATATGTTGCTAATAATTTATACGCAAGAGAGAAAGGTTCTGTAAGTTCTTATGATTTCAATATTGGAACTACTTTCTCAAATGTTTTGAGTTTAGGTCTGACTCTATCTATGACGGATATAAACTATCGCTTGTATTCAATCTATACAGAAGAATTTGGTGATGGTGGCATCAATAGAGGTTATGACATGGAGAATACTTTACGTACTGATGGTACAGGTTGGCAGGTTAAGGCTGGAGTCATTGTAAAACCTATACAAGAATTACGTATTGGAGTTGCATATCATTCTCCTACATGGTATGATATGACAGATCGATTCTTCACCGATTTAAATCATGATTTGACAGGCTTAAAAGGTATTGCAGATATACCGTCTGATTATACAAAAGGAACAGTTGGTACATATAATGGTGAGGATGCTGCTGTGATGGATTATCAATACCGTACACCAGATAAGTGGACATTCAGTATGGCCGGAGTTATAGGTACTAAAGCTATTATCAGCGCAGACTATGAGTTGACTAATTATGGAAATATGAAACTTTATGATCGTGATGGTCGTGATTTTTCAACTGATCCCAATTCATATGTTAAGAAATTTTTCCGTACTGCTTCTACCGTACGTGTAGGTGCAGAGTATAGATTCACAGATCAGTTCTCGGGGCGTGTAGGGTATGCATGGATGCAGAGCCCTGTAAAGAAGGAAGTTAAGGTGAGTGACGACTATATTATTACCGATGGACGTGCTATTACTCAATATGCTCTCGATGGTGATGCTCATTATATTACTTACGGCTTAGGATACAAAATCACACCTCAGTTTTATACTGATATAGCATTTGTAATGAAGAGTCAGAAAGATGATTTCTATGCATTTGATTTTTCCGATAAAACAACCTTTAAAACAAATAATTTTCAAGGTTTATTAACTGTCGGATATAAATTCTAGTAGAACAAAATATATAAAAGAAAAGGAGCATCATTCGATGCTCCTTTTTTTATAGCGAGATGAAAAACTATAAATTTTCCAGCATTCTTTTTATTACTGTTTGAGCCGATATTTCTCTATTCGCAGCCTCTGGTATTACAATAGATTGCGGGCTTTCTATTACATCGTCACTTACAATCATATTGCGGCGTACAGGTAAACAGTGCATGAAGTGAGCATCATTAGTCAATGCCATCTTTTCAGTAGTTACTGTCCATGACATATCTTTACTCAATATTTTTCCGTAGTTAGGATCTGCGTATGCAGCCCAGTTTTTAGCATATACGAAATCTGCTCCGGCAAGAGCTTTGTCCTGATCATATTCAACTTTTGCTCCACGAACAAACTTAGAATCCAGTTCGTAGCCTTTTGGATGTGTAATGACGAAATCCACATCAGCTTCATTCATAAAGTCTGCAAAGGAATTTGGTACAGCCTGAGGTAATGCTTTTGGATGTGGCGCCCAGGTAAGAACAACTTTTGGACGTGCTGATTTCTTATATTCTTCTATTGTTATCAGATCGGCAAAAGCCTGTAAGGGGTGGCCTTTTGCAGCTTCCATACTAAATACTGGTTTGCCTGAATATTGAATGAACTGATTCAATATTTTTTCCTGATAATCATCTTCTTTGTTTTCGAACTGGGCAAAAGCACGCACACCAATAATATCGCAGTAACTACCCATCACAGGTATAGCTTCCAGGATATGTTCCGATTTGTCACCGTCCATGATTACGCCTCGCTCCGTTTCTAGTTTCCAAGCCCCTTGATTAACATCCAGTACCATTGTATTCATGCCTAGATTCATTCCTGCTTTTTGTGTGCTCAATCGGGTTCGCAGGCTAGAGTTGAAAAATACCATCAACAGGGTTTTATTTTCCCCAAGATGCTTGTATGCATATCGGTTCTTCTTTATTTCAAGAGCTTCTTTCACCGCAGCATTTAAGTCGCCCAAATCTTTTACATTAGTGTACGTTCTCATTATATATTTTTTGTTATTTATTTCTTGATTACAAAGATAATAAAGAAAAGAACGGATAGAATAGGGTTATTCTTCCGTATAGTTCTTTTTATCTCTTTTTCGGTTATATGTCTTTTTGCTTTGATGTATGTTGGTGGTGCGTTTCCATCCGGGTGAGCGAGATAACTCTTCCTCTCTGTTCGCTTTTTTTACCGCTTTTATATAATCTTCTATTTTAATTTTTCCGTCAGTTTTCTTCTTTTTTTTCATGATCTTATTTGTCCGTCTCCTTCTATAATCCATTTGTAAGTGCAAAGTTCCTCTAGAGCCATGGGGCCGCGAGCATGCATTTTTTGCGTACTAATGCCTATTTCGGCTCCAAGCCCGAATTGTGCGCCGTCGGTAAACGATGTTGGTGCATTGGCGTAAATGCAGGCTGCGTCTACAAGTTGTTCAAATAATTTCGTTGCATCTCTGTCTTCACTGATGATAGCTTCACTATGCTTCGAACTATAAGTGGAAATATGATTGATTGCTTCTTCTATATTCGATACTGTTTTTATGGCCATTTTGTAATCCAGAAACTCTGTTCCGAAACTCTCTTTATCTGCTTTTTTCAACAGGTCGTATGGATAATATTGAAACAATGCTTCATACGCTGCATTATCGGCATATATAATAACATCTTTTTTTGCCAGATCTTCACATAAGAAATTCAGATCGTCCAATCTGTCTTTATCTATAATAAGACAATCCAGAGAGTTACATACACTTACCTTTCGAGTCTTGGCATTGGTAATTATATCCCGTCCTTTCTTTGTGTCTCCTTCTTTGTGAAAATAAGTATGACAAACACCGGCACCTGTTTCTATAACCGGAATGTGCGAGTTTTTGCGTACATACTCTATAAGTTCCGATCCGCCTCTAGGTATGATAAGATCAACATAATTGCGAGCTTTGAGTAGTTCGTTTGTTGCAGCTCGTCCATTTGGTAGCAGCGTGCATATGTTGGGGTTTATACCATTTTCATCAAGAACATTACGAATAATATCAGTAATCGCTTCATTCGAAAAACGGGCGTCAGATCCACCTTTCAGAATACATGCATTCCCTGATTTCAAACATAGAGAAAAGACATCGAAGCAAACATTTGGGCGTGCTTCGAAAATAATGCCTATTACACCAAACGGAACAGTTATTTTAGAAATATCGAGTCCATTAGGCAGGGTTTTGTGCATTAACGTTTTTCCTACGGGGTAGGGCAGAGAAGCAACATTGCGTATATCTTTTACTATATCTATTATACGATTTTCGTTTAATAGTAGCCGATCATATTTTGGATTTCCCGGATCCATTCGCTGCAAATCTTTCTGATTCTCAGCCAGAATATAATGAATTTTTGACTCTGTTTCTTTGGCAATAGCTTCCAGTATTGCATTTATCTCAGCTTCGTCTAATAAGTTGAGGCTTTTACTTACCTCTGCCACGAGCTGAAACGTGGACTGGTGATAATCATCCATTTTGTTTGTATCTAATCTATTTAAGAAAGCTGCAAGTTAATAATTATTTTATTTCCCGATATACATATAGTCATAATGTATGATCGGTTTACTATTACTCTTTCCTATTATCTCATTTGCTTTTTCGCTATTATATGCTGTTCGGCCAATACCTATTTGTCTGCCATTTTCATCCATAATGCGTACAATGTCGTCAGCATCAAAGTTGCCGATAATTTTTGTAACACCCACAGGCAGTAGGCTTACGGCTTTGTCGCCAAGCAAAACTTCTCTTGCGTTGGCATTTACATGTATCTCGCCTTTGGTAAAACCGTCGGAGTGAGCTATCCATTTCTTAACACTTGTCGCTCCTTTTTTAGATGGGATGAAATGCGTAGAGATAACATCTTTTCCTTTGACCAAATCTACCAGTATATTATCCTTTCTCCCATTGGCAATAATAACCTCTATACCTTCTTCGGCAGCTTTGCGGGCAACATTGTACTTTGTTGTCATTCCTCCACGTCCGGTAGATGATTTAGAAGATTGGATAGCGTTTTCTATATTGTCTTTACGTATATCGATTTCACGATAAATGCTAGATCCTGGTTTGTCGGGGGCATCACTGAATATTCCGTCAATATTGCTGAGTATAATTAATTTCCGGCTGTCCATCATTGCCGCAACAAGGCCGGAAAGTTCATCGTTATCAGTAAACATAAGTTCATTAACCGATATGGCATCGTTTTCATTTACTATTGGTATAACATTGTTTTCGAGCATTATGGTAATGCAATTTCGCTGGTTAAGATAGTGGCGACGTGTGGCAAAATCCTCTTTGGTAACTAATATTTGCCCACAGGTAATGCCGTGTTGGCGAAACAAATCAGAATATCTGTTGATTAGTTTCACTTGCCCGATAGAGGAATATAGTTGACGTGCAGAGATTATATCAAGTTTGGCTTTAGCCTTTATTTCAGTCTTACCAGAAGCTACAGCACCGGATGAAACA
>POVV01000230.1_pt1 | contig 44801 bp, 50 predicted proteins | sample 1560271 | NCBI WGS metagenome assembly POVV01 (sample SAMN08337232, study PRJNA429181) | Bioreactor metagenome, whole genome shotgun sequencing project. | biome: cows' rumen and soil; feature: anaerobic; isolation source: anaerobic chemostat enrichment culture, galacturonate as sole carbon... | reverse complement strand
TATTCCATGCGGGATAAGGAGATACCAAAATAAAATATGAACTATCACATTACACAGGATACCGCCTAATTGGACAAGATAGGCGGTATTTCTGTGTCTGGATAGCGGAACTTCGGGGCATGTTGGCCCGAAGTCGAGAGGAGGGATTGTAATATCTCTGTGGGGCTTGATTAAAAAATCAGGCCCTTTTTTCATGCCATTCAATATGAAGGAGGTAAACCGCATGGCAAAGAATGAGCCAAGCAAGCCGGATGATGTGAAAGTGTCACCCGAAAATGCAACCCCGGCAGAGGAACAAACCGTTCCTACCACTACACCGACTGAAATTGCCGGTGACATTCCGAACCCGGAAATAAGTACCGAGGAAGCCGCAGCACTCTCCCAAGAGGGCGAAGCGGCACTGACGGAAATGGGCGAAGCAGAAATAGAGCCGCCCACACCGCTTGATATTGTCGGTGAACACATTCCCGATTCTGGTGATGTTGTCGTACCATTTGACAAAATCAATGAAATTGTTTCGAGGAAAGCGGCAACAGCAAAAGAAGCGGAAAAAACAGGCTCCACTGACAAGGCACAGCCCGACACAGCGGAACCGCAAGTCGAGGACACCCGGCAGGAGTGGGAAAAACCGCTGGAGGAAATTGAGCAGAAAAACAAGTCCAAATCCCGCCAGCCGAAAGCCACTGAAAAAGCGGACAAGAAGCCTGCCCGCCCTGCCAAACAGGAAAAACAGTCCAAAGCAACCAAAACGGATAAACCTGTTAAACAGGGGCAAACCGCAGGGATTGGCGGCGGCGATGCCGCTTCCGCAAAACCTACCGAACAGGCACAGCAGGAAACGCCGCCTCCTGCCCCGGAACTGCCGCCCGAACCGAAGGAGGCTCCGCGCTCCAATGAGCCGGAACAGATTGTTTATCTAAAGCTGTCTGACCTCTATGCTTTCAAGGATCATCCTTTTGGGGTAAGGGATGATGAAGAAATGCGGGCGATGGTGGAAAGCGTTAAGGACAAGGGCGTTACCCAGCCTGCCATTGTTCGCCCCCGTGAGGATGGCGGCTATGAAATCGTATCCGGCCACCGCCGCCAGAAAGCCAGTGAGCTTGCGGGATTTGCGGATATGCCTTGTATTGTCCGCGACCTGACAGACGAACAGGCCATTACGCAGATGGTGGAGGACAACACCAACCAACGCGAAAATATCCTGCCCAGTGAACGCGCCAAAGCTCTGCAAATGCAGTTGGAAGCCATTAAGAAGCAGGGTGTCCGAACAGGCAACGGGCAACGCTCCAATGAGGTAGTAGCCGAGCGCAACAAAATGACGGTCAAGCAGGTTCAGCGGTATATCAAGCTCAATGAGCTTGTGCCCGACCTTGCTAAAATGGTGGACGAAAAGAAAATCGCGTTCACCCCCGCCGTAGAGCTTGCTTTTATCAAGCCCAAAAATCAACGGTATATCGCCGTTGCCATTGAAGGCCAGCAGTCGGCCCCTTCGCTGTCACAGGCACAGCGGATGCGGGAGCTTGACGGAAAAGGCATGTTAAATGCCGATGTGATTGACGGTATTATGTTAGAAGAAAAAAAGGAGGCAGACAAAGTGATTATTTCAAGTCAGGAATTAGGCCAGTATTTCGGGAAGGACAAAACACCCCGCGAAATGAAGGATACCATTATCAAATTGTTGGACGAATGGAAAGGCCAACAGAAGGATATTGCCAAACCGGAAAAGCAGACCGAACAGGAAAAATAACTTCGGGCCAAGTTGACCCGGCAAGGTCTTGCGGGGCGCTGCCCCGCGCCCCGAAGCTCAAAGGATATGAATATATTCCCCGTCGCCATATATCAGGTAGCATAACCGGGAAAATCAGTCAAGAGTGCGAAGCACCGCCAACGGCGGCTATGCTCTTGACAGATTTCTCCCGGTTGTGCTTTTAGTCGGTCAAGCGACGGGGATATATATTCCTTTGAGCCGCTCCCTTTCCAAGCGTGGAAAGGGCGGGGGGATAGGCTGGACAGATTCAGCGCAACAAGAACGGAGGTGCTTTATTATATGAAACGACCTTTAGCATACATCACAGCCGCATGGAGCGGCGACCATACCGCCGATACCCAAAAGGCAGCGCGGTATTGCAGATCAGTATACGAAGCGGGCTTTTCCCCGGTTTGCCCTCTCCTGTATCTTCCGCTTTTTTTGGATGACGCAATCCCGGAGGAACATAAGAGCGGTATTGATATGAGCCGCGACCTTCTGCGCCGTTCTCATGTGGTGGTTGTCTGCGGCAACGGTATGAATGAGGATATGAAAAACGACATTGCCATAGCCGGACGGCTGAACATTACGGCAACGACACTGGACGGTATTCTGACAGTCAAGGGACAGGGCCGGGCAAAAGATCATGCTTGAAGCCTTTGTCACCAACCTTGGGCGGTATAATGAAGGACATTTGGACGGGGAGTTTTTAAAGCTCCCCGCCACCACCGAAGAAGTGCAGACCCTTCTTAAACGGATTCATGTGGATGGAGTACGGTATGAGGAAATTTTCATTACCGATTATGAAACGGACATTCCCGGTCTGCGTGACTGTTTGGGCGAATACGAAAGCATTGACGAGCTGAACTACTTGGCTTCCCTGCTGGATGACATGCCGGAGTGGGAAGCGGAAAAGTTCGCCGCCGCTATGGAGTTTGGAGAACATACCGGGAGCGTCCGGCACTTAATTAACCTCACACAAAATCTGGATTGCTTTGAGTTTTATCCGGGTATTGAAAACGAGGACGATTTGGGCCGCTATTATATTGAAGAAATGTGTACGCTGGAAATCCCGGAGCATTTGGAAAACTACATCGACTATGAGGCATACGGGCGGGACATGAGCATGGACGATAACGGGCATTTTGTAGACGGCGGGTACATTGTGGAAAATGGTGACAGGTTTATCGAGCAGTATAACAGCCGGGATGACATCCCGGACGAATACAGGATTTTCGCCTATCCAGAACCGGAAAAATCCATCCGCAATACGCTCAAGCAGTATCAGCAGATGATTGACAACGCCCCGCTTCCTGCAAAAAGCCGCCCCGCCCCGGCTTTTGAGGAACGGTAAATCTACTTCGGGCCAAGTTGTCCCGAAGTGAGAAAGGAGGAAAAAATCCTATGGCAAGAAACAAAACGGCTGCTGCCCCCATTCAGGAAAATGAGCATGTGAAAGAGCTTTTAGCAATTCTGCGGGAAAACAACGTTCCCTCTATACAGGATTTTCTTGCGGTTCTGAATCAGGTTGGGGCAATGGAAAAACAGCTTGACGCGGCGGTACAGGAGCTTGCCGCCATGCGGCAGGAATTGAAAACGGCACAGGAACAAAATCACCCGGTTAAGACCGCTTTGCAAAAGGCGGTCATTGCTATGCAGGGGCAGGTGTTGGATTTACGGGATAAGCTGTCGGAGCTAAAGAAAACCGTGATTGAGGGCTGTAAAAACGCTGTTGCTGAATTTAAGGAGCAGGGCGTTACGGCACTAAATAACATTGCCCGTTTTTTCAAGGTACGCCCTATTTTGGAGGCTTTGCGGGATAACCTCGCAAAGAATATCCAGTATGACGATAAGGCCATTGCCAGAATCGAAGCCATCAGTACCGAATACCATCAGACCGGACGGCATTTGAAAAACATGGGGCGGGCGATGCTTGGCAGAGAAACGGCACAGGAAGTAAAACAGCCCGGTAAGCTGGCGGCGGTCATATCCGCCCCGTTCCGTGCGGAGCGTTCCCATTTTGCCGCAATGAAAAAAAGTGTGGAGGCGGCTATCGGCAATCTGTCCCGGTTGGAGGAACGGGCAAAGCCTTCTATCCAAAAGGCCATTCAGACCCATAAGGAGCAGATTGCACAGGCAGAAAAAGCGGCTCCCGCCATCGAGCGTCCCCGCTCTGTCAATGCGGAACGCTGACCCACTTCGAGCCAATTTGGCCCGAAGTCCCCCGTCTGTACGGATTGCCCTGTATGGCAGGAAAGGAGGTTTTTCATGCAGGAAGATATAGAACGCCGGGCGGTTGCCCTATCCGTCAATGCCACAAAGCTGACAGGCCGGACACTGGCAAAGGCGTTGATGGCGGCGTTGCATAAGATACAACGGGATTATCACAAGGCGCAGACCCCACAGGGTAAGCAGAGCGTCAAAAAGCTGATGAACCACCGCGTTGCCACAAACGCCCTCCCACTGGACGGTGAAACCAAGCTCTTTGACCGCATCGCTCGGAAATATAATGTTGACTACGCCTTTCACAAAACCGGGCCGAAAAAATACCTGCTGTTTTTCAAGGCTGGGCAGTCTGATGCAATTACGGCGGCTTTCTCCGAATATACCAAGCTGGTGTTAGGCCGGGGGAAAGATAAGCATCCCTCTATTTTGCAACAGCTAAAGCAATTCGGGGATAAAACACAAGCGATCCCCCGCGAACAGCAAAGGAAACGGGAGGTGGCACATGGGGACAGATAAAATCCGAAGGTATGTGCTGCCAAATATCCCGTACCTGTTTATTTTCTGGTGCTGTTTGAAGTTCGGCACAGCCTACCGCCTTGCGGAGGGAACAGGCTTCGGGGAAAAGCTGATCGGCATGATGAATACCACCGGCCCGGCGTTTGGGACAATCGCGCCGGGCTTTGTGCTGTCTGATTGGCTCATTGGCCTTGCCGGGGCCGTGATTCTTAGGCTGATGGTGTGGAACAAGGTAAAAAACGCGAAGAAATTCAGAAAGGATGTGGAATACGGTTCGGCCCGGTGGGGAACGGCAGAGGACATTAAGCCGTTTGTAGACCCCGTTTTCAAGAACAACGTCATTCTGACCGAGACGGAATTTCTGACGATGAACACCCGTCCCGCAAATCCCGCCAACGCCCGAAACCTTAACTGCTGTGTTATTGGTTCCTCCGGCTCCGGCAAAACAAGATTCTGGCTGACCCCACAGCTTTTACAGGCTCATTCCTCTTATGTGGTGGTTGACCCCAAGGGCGGCATCTTAGGGCAGGTCGGCTCCTTTCTGAAAAGGAAGGGCTACAAAATCAAGGTATTCAACAGCATCAATTTTTCCAAATCCATGCACTATAACCCGCTGTCGTATATCAAGACAGAATCGGATATTCTGAAATTTGTTAATGCCCTGATTACGAACACCAAGGGTGATGGCAAGGAAGGGGACGAATTTTGGACCAAAGCCGAAACCCTTTTGTACTGCGCACTTGTGGCATATATCGTCTTTGAGGGGCCGGAGGAAGAACGCAATATGAATACTCTTGTGGATATGATTAACAGCATGGAGGTCAAGGAGGACGATGACAATTTCCGTAATGCTGTGGATTACATGTTCATGGGGCTGGAAAAGCGCAATCCCAACCATTTTGCGGTGCGGCAGTACAAGAAGTATAAGCTCGCCAGCGGCAAGACGGCAAAATCAATCTTGATTTCCTGCGGAGCCAGATTAGCTCCATTTGACATTCCCCAGCTTCGGGAAATTATGAGTTATGACGAGCTGGAGCTTAACCGTATGGGCGACCGGAAAACAGCAACGTTTTTCATCATTAGTGATACGGATACGACGTATAACTTCATCGTAGCCCTTGCCTTTTCGCAAATGTTCAACCTGTTATGCGAACGGGCCGACAACAAGTATTCAGGCCGTTTGCCCCATCATGTACGGGTGCTGTGGGACGAGGCGGCGAACACAGGTCAGGTTCCGCAACTGGAAAAATTGGTGGCAGTCATTCGCTCCCGTGAAATATCCCTGTGCCTGTTTTTACAGGCACAGAGCCAGTTAAAGGCTTTGTATAAAGACCACGCCGAAACCATCATGGGGAATATGGATTCGGTTATTTTCTTGGGAGGCCGGGAGCATACCACTGTTAAGGAGCTTTCGGAGGCTTTGGGGAAAGAAACCATTTCCATGTATACGGAAAGCCGGACACGGGGGCAATCCGAAAGCCACGGTCAAAATCTGCAACGGCTCGGAAAAGAGCTTATGACGGTGGACGAACTGACCACAATGGACGGAAGCAAGTGCATTTTACAGCTTCGCGGCCTCCGTCCCTTCCTTTCCCCAAAGTATGACCTGAAAAAGCACCCTTGCTATCAATACACCGCCGAAGCCGACAAACGCAACAGCTTTGATATTTCTTCCCTGATAAACCGGCGCATGGAGGTAAAGCCGGACGAGCAATACACCATATATGAGGTAGACGCGCCCGGAGAGGACACCGCCACTGACACAGACGAGGACATTCTCAACTATGATGATGTGGACGATCCGGATGCGTTTGCATAACTTCGGGACGTGTTGGCCCGAAGAAGTAATTACCCGCCAGATAAAAATCTGGCGGGTAATTATGAACATAATCAGAAGCAAAATTAATATTTCACAGTCAACGCATTATGCACCCTCATTTCAGACAGGTAATAATTATATTACAAGATGAGTTTCTGCGAATTTACCTATTTCAAAAAGGCAATGTATCTGATTCATCTTCCGTAGTTTTGGTTGTTTCAAGCGAATCCATTGCTGCAACGTATTCTTCAATTAAGTATGTATTCATTGCAGCAGATAAGTTTATTGCAAGTTGTGCAAGCGGCCTTGTTATGATTGCAGACATTTTTCCAGCACCATGATCGGAGGATGAGTTATTCCGGATAAACGGAAGTGCCATCATAACTTTTTCTCGGAAACCGTCGTTATTCATAGTAGACGGAAGATGGCAGAGCATTTTGTCTGAATATTCTTTAGTAAGTTTATCTGCGTTGCCTTTTTGCATACCACAGATTACTTTTAAGATGCTCTCATAGCTCTTTCCGGCATTTGAAATGGCTTCCGCATGGTTTCCTTTTTCCAAGAATTCGCAAGCTTTCATCAATTCGTTGTATGCTGATTGAAATTTGGGGTCACTATCCTTCAATTCGTGTAATACCCTAAGTGCTTTGGCTCTTAAATCTAGTTCAAACTGCTGTGCGTCAATTTTAATCATTCGACCATCACATAAAAGCCACGGGATATCATTACTTTGAAGCACAGCATTGATTGATGTTTGAAACTCAGCACTTTCTCCCTCAGACAGTTCATTGTATTGTAATTCAATGAGGTCAAAAAGCCATGGTGTAAAGATGCTGCTAAAAGTATCTTCATTTTTGCATTCATCAAAAATGTTTCTTGTTAATGAAATCACCGGGAAGCCTGTGATTTCATTTAATTTATCTATCGAAATATGTAATGTATTTGTACGAACTTCGTAACTATCGTATCGATTTGGATAGATTATCGCAGGCTCTGCAAAATCTGAGAGAACATCAAAAATTTTCTTTTTGACGGTAAACGTGATTTCTCCGCAGATATAGTCTTTTGCTTCGCCGTGCCCAATATCAATCAAGTCTTTATACCGTTCCGAGAAAACCATTTGCTTCCCTCCTTTATTGCAAGTATTGGATTGCCAAAGCAATCAGAGATAAGCAACGATTGAAGAAATAATCGTAATGCCTAGTATCCGTTATATCGATTTTATTGGTTTCATGATGCCGTATTCTAAAGCTATTGCCAATATCGGTCAAAGATTTAAACTCCGCATTAAACAGATCAGTGAACTCTGCTTGTCCATGAGATATATTACTCACGATTTTTGTAACAGAATGCTTTTTATCAAGAGTGATATAATATGTTTTCAGGCGCTCAAGAGCATCCCATATCTTTTCAACAGCATCTCTCGTTGATTCGGGATACGGTTGTTTATGTAGAGTAATTGCTTCTGCGAGAAGTTCTCGTGTGCCTTTTTCTTTGACAGTGGCAATACTGTTTTTGATTTCTGACGTAAGCGGGCTATTCTCAACAACCCGTTCGATAATTTTTTCAACTGTTAAAGTATACAACAAACCAGATTCCGTAAATATTTCATTTATTTCATTCTGATATTCTGAAAATACTTTTGTTGTATTGAGACAATCAATATTCCAGTAGTTTTGATAGTGTTGATTGTTCCATCCTTCGGAGATATCTTTTATATTTTGAGCCATAAATTCGATAAAATCTAATAATGCGTATTGATCATATGTATCACTAATTTCTGGCACACTTATTCTGCTGCTATTTTCGTCACGAAATAAAGCAGGTATTTTGAATTTTATACGATTTTGGAAAGTGTTTTCATTGAAAGCCAAATAGTCACTTGCGGTAAAATCATGATGACATTTTAGAGGGAAAAGATGTGTTAAATTCTTGTAGTATTTTTTACAGCAGTCAATGATTAGTGCATACATGTCTACTGTAATATCGTATGTTTTTTCTATTGGTGCTCGTAAACCATGGCGTTCTGTATAATAACTCATTGTATTTCTCCTCTCAGGTGCTTGCTTCTTCACTCGCATAATACTTTCTTTCACTGCAAATGAATCAAAGTAATTTAGCTTTTTAATAAAACCTTTACAATCATTTGAAAATGTAAATTTACGCACTATCTAACCTTGTTAATTGCTACACTATAATTTTTAGATTTATATATGAATGATTGTATATTCAACAACAACTTGTTTTGCACAAGTGATGTTTTTATTATATACCAAAATCCCCCACAAAACAACGAGAAAAGAGGTGATTTTCATGGTTCGTGCCCCCCCTAAACCTTGAACTGAATATAGAACTTCGGGTCAAATTGTCCCGAAGTGACTGCCGCCAGAAATGGCGGTTTTTTCATATCCAAAATCAAAATAGAAAATGGAGGTACATGCTATGCAATTCTTTACAAGTGCAGTAAATACCCTGCAAACCCTTGTCGTAGCCCTTGGCGCGGGGCTTGCCGTATGGGGCGTTATCAACCTGCTGGAAGGGTACGGGTCGGATAATCCTGCCGCAAAATCGCAAGGGATTAAACAGCTCATGGCAGGAGGCGGCGTTATCCTTTTGGGGACTACCCTTGTGCCGCTGCTGTCCGGCCTGTTTTAAGGTAAAACAGTATGGATTTTCTCACCGACTGGATTACCGATTGGTTAAAAGGCGTACTGATTGACGGCATTATGGGGAATCTGAACGGCCTTTTTGACAACGTAAACAACCAGGTCGGAGAGATTGCAAACCAAGTGGGAACTACGCCGGGGGCTTGGAACCCCGGCGTGTTCTCCCTCATACGGCAGCTTTCCGAAACGGTTGTCTTACCGATTGCCGGTCTGGTTCTTACCTTTGTCATGTGCTACGAGCTGATTCAGATGATTATTGACCGGAACAACCTGCATGACATTGATACATGGATGTTCTTCAAATGGGTGTTCAAAACCTTTGCCGCCGTGCTGATTCTGTCCAATACCTTTAACATCGTCATGGCGGTATTTGATGTGGCACAGAGCGTTATAAACCGCGCCGGAGGACTGATTGGCGGCAGTACGGCGGTCAGCCCGGATATGTTGAGTACGCTGGAGACTCAATTAGAAACAATGGACATAGGCCCCCTGCTTGGCTTATGGCTCCAGAGCGGCATTATCGGCGTCACCATGAACGCGCTGAATATTGTGATTTTCGTAATCGTGTACGGCAGAATGATAGAAATATATATGCTGACCAGTTTAGCGCCCATCCCCTTTGCCACGGTGGTAAACCGTGAGCTTGGAAGCATGGGCCAGAACTACTTCAAGTCACTGATGGCGGTCGGTTTTCAAGGACTTCTTATTCTGGTATGCGTGGGCATTTACGCTGTACTGATCCAGAGCATTGCCGTAAGCGGCGACCCCATCGGCGCGGTATGGACAGTAATCGGCTACACGGTGCTGTTGTGCTTCACGCTCTTTAAGACGGGCAGTTTGGCAAAAAGCATCCTTGGAGCGCATTAAGGACTTCGGGCCATGTTGGCCGAAGTGAGAAAGGAGAAATTTTCAATATGAGTAACGAAAAAACGACAACCGGGCAAGCTTCGGAACAGGAGGCTGCCCCTATCCTTCCAATCAAGCTGGAGGTTTCTGTCCGGCCCATTGAACCGAAGGGAAATCTTGTAGGCTTTGCAAGCCTCAAAATCAATGACAGCTTTGTGATTGATGATTTTAAGGTGTTGCAGAATGATAAGGGCATTTTTGTGGGGATGCCGAGCAAGCCGGATAAGAACAGCAAGACCGGCTACCGGGATACCGCCCGGCCCATCACGAAGGAATTTCGCGCAGAACTGACCGAGGCGGTAACAGCGGCTTACCATGCGGAGGTTGAAAAATTACAGACCCGTGCCGCCGCTGTTGCTGCCCCAGAAAAAAAGTCTATTCCTGAACAGCTTGCCGAGGGAGCCAAACAGGCGGCAAAGGAGAACGCCGCCCGTCCTGCCCCCGCAAAGGCCAGCAAGACTAAAAGTGCAGAAAGGTAACATCGGGCCAACTTGGCCCGATATGCTGTTTTATAGGAAGGAGGTTGCGCGTGTTCCATAATCCTGAAAACTCACCGTGGGGAAAGGTGCAAACGTGTGATGTGCTCTGCCCCGGCGTGTTTCTTGTCAGTACCGCCAGCCACGGTGGGACACTGGTTTCCAAAGAGGTTTCGGCCCTGCTTTCCCTCGCGGCTCAAAAGTGCGGCTTTAAGCAGGGCGGCTATCTGTGCTTTGAAGAAGATTGTCAGGAAAGCGTTGTCCTGCGGGAGCTTTTGGATAAAAAGCTATGGAGCGTTCCCGACCGTATCAAGGACAAAGCGGCCTTTGAGGAAAACATCAACAAGTCCATCCGGGAGTACAACCCGGAATATTGGCGGGCGCGTCAGGCCGGGCTTGAAAAAGCCCCGGCGCGGCAGAGCGTTCCGGCTCACAGCGTCGAACGTTAATCACTTCGGGCCAACTTGACCCGAAGTGCCATTTTATCCGAAAGGAGGAACCAAACCATTTGAAGCTATTCAAAAATCGTATCTTTTTAAGCGCCCTCTGCCTTATTCTGGCGGCGGCTGTGTCCTTTTTACTTTTGCCTCGCTTCTATGCGGATAAAAGCGCAACGGTCACAGTCTTACGGGCCGCAGAGGACATTCCCGCAGGTACGGAGCTTACGGAAAACCAGCTTGTCAGTGTAGAGGTTGGCAGCTACGGATTGCCGGAGGGCGTGATAAGCGACAAGACACAACTGATCGGCAAGGTGGCGCAGACCGCCATTGCCAAAGGGGATTATCTTTTTCCCCAAAAAGTGGGCGATTACCTTGCCGATGCTCTGCTTGACCGTATTGTGAAAAATAATCAGCGGCTTGTTACCGTCAGCGTTCCAAGTATCGCCGCCGGGCTTTCCTCCCATCTGCTGGCAGGAGATATTGTCACCGTAGCCGTCTTTTTGGAAAGTACGGCAGACGGGCAGGATTCGTCCCCGCAGGTCATTGTTTATCCAGAGCTAAAGAGCCTCACGGTATACAGCGTAGAAAACGCCAAGACGCAGGACACCGCCGAGATGCGGAAGCAGTTAGAGGAAAGCCAGTCCGGCTCTAGTGACCCGGTAGCAAAGGCCGTGACCCTCATTGTAACGGAAGCACAGGCGGAAAAGCTCATTCAGGCCGAATATACCGGGAAACTACACCTGATTTTCGAAAAACGGGGGGTGAGTGTCCATGAGCAGTAAAATCTATACCATTTGGGGTGGCAAGCACAGCGGCAAAACCACCTTCGCGGTCAGCCTTGCCTGTGCCCTTTCTAAAAGGGATAAGCTGGTGGGCCTCATTTCCTCCAATCTCACCTACGGGGAATTGCAGACCTTTTTCGGTCAGAGCGTCTCCGAAGAAAAAGGCATCTTTGAAGCACTCCGGGAAAAAAGCCCCAACATCGGGGAACGGTTTTCGGAGTACACGGAAAGCAAGAACCTGTTTTTCCTGTCCGTGCCTACCGCCTATTCCGGGATGCTCTCTGAAAATGTGACCCTTGAAGAAACAGAACAGCTCATTCATGCCGCCTCCCTTGTGTTTGACATCCTGATTATTGACGGAGCCAGTCAGATTAACAATCCAGTTTCCGGCGTGGGGCTGTGGCTCTCCGACACCATTTTTACCCTGCACAGGCCGTCTATCGCGGCGCAGATGTGGTACAGCGGCGTTTCGGACTTCATGCGGGAGCTTCATATCACGGAAAAGCAAAAACATATTATCTTGGCTCCCAATGGTGAGTTTGACCCCAAAACCTATCAGGGCAGAATGCCGTTGCCGTTTTACTGTGAGCTTCCCTATATCAAAAGCGCAGCTGAATTGGAAAACGCGGGAACCCCTTTGTATTTTGCCAGTGACCGCCCATGCAGACACTACAGCAAAGTGACGGAGCAAATCGCCGGGAAAATCTGCGGAGGTGGTAAGGCATGAGCGGTAAGTTTTCTGTAAACGATCTGATTTACCGCGCCAACAAACGGCGCTCCGACAGCGGGGAAAGCAACACAGCGCAGGACTACGGGGAAATTCTTGATAAGCTCCAACGCCTGATTGCCAAGCACCATTCCGCAGAGCTTGCCGAAGTGCTGTATTCCAAAGAGGCCGAAGGAACGCTCAAAGACCTGATCATGCGTTACTTAAATCAGGAACAGTTGGTTGCCAAAGACCTGCGCAACATTTCCGAACTGGTGGACGCCGTATATTACGACATGGCCGGAATGGGCCTGTTATCCCCCTATTTGCAGGATGCGGACACGGAGGAAATCAACATTGACGGTTCCGGGGGCGTTTGGGTGCTTTACCGGGACAAAAAAATACGCCTGAAGGAAACCTTCAGCAATGCGGAAGCCTGTGCGAATATTGTGCGGAAAATGAGCCGTTTTGGAAATGTCATTCTGGACGGTTCCAAGCCCCTTGGGGACAGCTTCATTGCCAAAGGCATCCGTATGTCGGGAGCCATTACCCCCTGCGTTGACCCAGATGCAGGGGCTATCGCTTCCATCCGAAAGCAAAAACCCCTGCTGATTACAAGGGAAAACCTGATTGAATGGGAAACCGCAACCCCGGATGAACTGGATTTTTTGACCATGTGCGTCAATCACGGCGTATCCATCGGCATCGCCGGAGCCACGGGAAGCGGAAAGACCGCCGACATGGGATATATTCTAAGCTGTGTCCCTGATGATAAGCGGATTGTCACCATTGAGGACACCCGCGAATTATCGCTGGCACGGTATGACGAAAACGGCGTGATGATAAATGACGTGGTTCATCTTCTCACTAAGGAAGAACCCAATCCCGTTACCATGCTGGATTTATTGAAGCTCTCCCTGCGGCTCCACCCGGAAATTCTTGTTCCTGCGGAAATGAGAGGAAAAGAGGCGTTGACGGTTCAGGAAGCCGGACGTACCGGGCATACCGTTGTCAGCACCTTACACGCCAACAGCGCACGGACGGCCTATGACCGTATTTTAACCATGTGCTTAGAGGCCGGGACTTCACTTTCCGAGGAACGGCTGTTAAAAAACATTGTGGAAGCCTTTCCGGTGATGGTATTCAAACGGCAGTTACCCGATAAGTCCCGTAAATACATGGAAGTGTTTGAGGCTACGGGAGTGCAAAACGGCGAAGTGACCGGAAGCACCCTGTATCAGTATGTGGTTGACCGCTACGAAAGGGATACGGAGGGACGGATTGCAAGGGTGGTCGGCAGTCACCGCCGCATGGGTAATATCTCTCCGGCCCTTGCCGAACGTCTGTTAATCGGCGGCGTTCCTGAAAGGGAGATTCACCGCTTCACGGAAGGAGGCACAGCATGAACCCGATTCCCTATACCCTTGCCGCCGTATTCCTCCTGACCAGCCTTGCCCTGCTTTTGCTTTTTCGGCTGAATCCTTTTTCCATTGTGGAAAACCCCTTGAAAAAGCGCCGCCTGATTTTGGCGGGAACAAGGCTGAAAATTACGGAACGGATTGTCCTGCACTTTGCCACGCTGTTCCGGCAGACCCGGTGCAGTAAGCGAAAATTTCTCATTCTGCTGTTGTTATCGGCATCCGGCGGGTTTCTTGCCGGGCTTTTGCTCTTTACCAATGTAGGGCTGGCGGCGGTCATGTCAGCCTGTGTCCTTCCGGCCCCATATTTTTATCTGACGGTGAAAAGCTCTGCGGCGGCGCGGGAGGAAATCGAAGGGCTGGAAAATACCATGTCCATTATCACCAACGCCTACGCTGGAAATGATGACATTATCAAGGCGGTGGAGCTTTATGTCGAGGAAAAGAACCGTTATATCCCGGCGCATTTGAGAACGCTGACCCCCTTTGACGAGTTTGTATCGGAAATCCGGCTCATCAACCCCAACGTGGAGCATGGGCTTTACCGCCTTTCCGCAAAAATCAAAAACCATTACTTTAGCGAATGGGCAAAGACCCTCATTCTCTGTCATCAAGACAGGCGGCTCAAATTTGCCTTGTTTCCCATTGTCAAAGCCATGAACGATGCCAAGTCGATGCAGGTGGAAAGCGACGGCATGATGGTACGGGTATGGCGGGACTATCTGCTGACGGCGGGCCTCATGTTCTCCGTCATTCCCATGATGCGTTTTGCAAACAAGGAATGGTTTTTTCTCCTGACCCATACCGCCGTCGGGAAGCTGCTGATTATTCTTATGATGGTGACGGCTCTTGCCACGGCTTTTTATGTGATGAAGGCAACTAAGCCGTCCAACCGATAGGAGGAACGCCCTTGTTTTATCAAGTGATTATTTTTATCCTACTGACTGCGGCAGGTTTTTTACTGTGCAGACAGCTTTTGAAAATCCCCAAGCGGAGTATGAAAAAGAACCTCAAGCATCTTCAAAAGGAAAGGGAAACGCCGGGCAGACGGCTGTTGAACCGCGTCATTATGCCCCTTGCCAAGCCTGTTTCCCGGCTGATTCCCCTTGACCCGGTGAAGGAGGCGCAGATGGCCTCCATGCTCCGGCGCGGGGGATCGGAGCTTACCCCCAGGGAATATCAGGCCAGAGCGATTTTGTGCGCTTTGTTTACCCTGCCCCTTGCGCTTTTGTTTGTCCTTATCGGAGCACCGAACCTTGCGCCCCTCATTCTGCTTTTTGCCCTCTTGATTTACCGGCATTTCACAACCGACTTAAAAGACCAGTTAAAGGAGAAAAAGAAGCGCATTGAAATGGAGCTTCCGGGCTTTGTGCGCTCCATCCTGTACCGGCTGGAGGATAACCACCCTGACGGAAGCCAAAGCACCGTACAGGTAGACTTAATCCAGATTTTTGAGGATTACCTGCGCGTGGCAAGCGAAGCGTTCCGAGAGGACGTGGCAATCCTGATTGTGGAGATGAAAGCCAAGGACATTGAAACCGCCCTGCGAAACTTTAATGAGCGGCTTGGCCTGACGGACGTTTCTTTTTTGGTAAACGCCTTAATCGGCCTGCACCGTGGGGAGCATCAGGGCGAAGCCCTTTCCTATCTTGCGCGGGATATGGACATCAAGGCGAAGGAGGCCATGCGGAAAAAGCTGGACAGCCTGCCCCGCAGGGTAAAAATTGCCTCCATTCCCCTTGTCGGGGTAACGATTGCCAGTCTGCTTTATGTGATTGGCTCCCACCTGATCCGCTCGATGGGTGGACTTTTTTAATGTGAAAACGGGGCGATGCCCCTTTTCAAAATAAATTTTACGGAGGTATGACCATGTTTCAGAACAACATCGCAATGACCAATTTCAAGGAAAGGAGAAGCAATTCTATGAGAAAACATATGTCGAACGCTCTTTCGAGAGCAAAGGCCGCACTGATAAACCGTTCCGGCGACCAGATGACGGGCTGGCTTATCGTGGTGCTGGTGGTTGTCGTGGTAGGCGCTGTGTTTATGACGCTCTATCAGGGTTCCATCACAAGCATCTGGAACAGCATTGTGGACAAAATCACCGGCCTGTTGAGCTAACAGAGGCCAAGGTACACACGGGGGAAGCATAGGCTTCTCCTTTTTCTTTACCCGGTTGCACTTCGGGCCAAGTTGGCCCGAAGTCCCTTTTGAAACCCAAAATAAAAATTATGGAGGTATTTTTTATGATGAAATCCCTGAAAAACAAAATGCAGATGGCGGCTGTGAAAGCTCACAGCGTATTAACGAACCGTTCTGGCGATCAGATGACGGGCTGGCTCATTGTTGTTTTGATCGTCGTGGTGGTGGGTGCTGTGTTTATGACATTGTACCAGAGTTCCATTACGCAGATTTGGAACAGCATTGTTGCAAAGATTACCAACCTTTTGAAGTAAGGCTCTGACGGCCTGTGTAAACCGGGAGAAGCGCGGCTTTCTTCCGGTTCCACTTCGGGCCAAGTTGGCCCGAAGTCCCTTTGAACCCCAAATAAAAATTATGGAGGTATTTGATTATGATAAAAACCCTGAAAAACAAAATGCAGATGGCGGCTGTAAAAGCCCATAGTGTCCTGACAAACCCGTCCGGCGACCAAATGACGGGCTGGCTCATTGTCGTTTTGATCGTCGTGGTGGTAGGCGCTGTGTTTATGACGCTCTACCAGAGTTCCATTACCACCATCTGGAACAACATTGTTGCAAAGATCACCAACCTGCTGAATTAAAGTCCTGACGGCCTGTGCAAACCGGGAGGGGCGTGGCTTCCTCCCGGTTGCACTTCGGGCCAAGTTGGCCCGAAGTCCCTTTGAACCCCAAATAAAAATTATGGAGGTATTTGATTATGATAAAATCTCTGAAAAACAAAATGAATATGGCGGCTATGAAAGCTCACAGCGTATTAACGAACCGTTCCGGCGATCAGATGACAGGTTGGCTCATTGTGGTGCTGGTGGTTGTCGTGGTGGGTGCTGTGTTTATGACGCTCTACCAGAGTTCCATTACCACCATTTGGAACAGCATTGTCAGCAAAATTACCGGCCTGTTGAAATGAGAACCGCAGGCACACCGCTTACACGGGAGGTGCAAAACCCATGAACAAGAAGCACCAAGGCATGAGGGGGAGATTTTCTCCCCCTTTGCCTTTTAGAAAGCTGCTGGCTGGCCAAAACGGAAGCAGTTATTTTGATCTGATGGTGAAAACCCTTGTGGTAATTACGCTGATGCTCACCGTCATTTCTTTTCTTAGCGTCTTTACCACCTATCTAAACCTTAACCATATTTGCCGCCGGGTGGTGCGGGTGGTGGAGTTAGAAGGGCAGGTTTCCGACAAGGCCAATGACGTTTTTTACCGTCTGAAACAGCAGACGGGACTTTCCCCGGATATGACCGTGGAAGATGTGGAGTTTTGCGACGGACAGAAAGTCCAGCTACGGGATACGTTCACCGTCACCATGACCTACAGCTATTCATTTACTATTTTCACGCCGTCCTTTGCGCCCCCGGTGGAAATTCAGATTCCAATGAAGGTCAGCATCAGCGGCATGTCGGAACATTACTGGAAGCTCACACAATGAGCGCCGGAAAGGAGGCAAATACTGTGGGCGTTATCAAACGAACCCTTAAAAACTGCAAAGGCGATACCTTTGTGTTTATTTTAATTCTCGTCTTTTTTATCCTGACCCTTGCCGTGATCCTGATTGAATATTTCCGTATGGAGAGCTTATATCAGCAAGTCGAATATGTTCTCCAGCGCGGCGTAAACAGTGCCGTGGAATATGCCATGAAGGACGAATACCGCAGGGATGGCTATGCCCTTATGGATACGGAGCTTGCAAAAGAAACCCTGTATGACTATCTGCATGCGAGCATGGAGCTGGATTCCGGCTTGAACAAATATGCCGGGGACGAGTGGGTATATGAACTTCAAATCAAAAATCTTCACGCAACGGAAAGCCCGCCCCGGCTGACGCTGGACGGGGCAATCAGGACACACAGCATTTTTGCATTCCTGCCCGGAGAAATAGAGCTGCCCTTTTCCATTTCCAGCGTCAACACACAAATTACGGAAGGAGGTTCCCAATGAAACGAAACTATTTGTTTACCCTGCCGTTTGCTTTTCTGTGCTGTCTGTTTTTTTCCGTGACGGCTTATGCCGCTTCCAGCGACATAACCGTCCGGGTGACTTCTCCCATAGACAGCCTGACAAATGAAAGCGGCATGGTAGCCGTGGAGCAGTTCCCGGCTGAAATTCCAATCCGGGTAACAGCCGAAGCAGGAACGCTCACGGATATAACACTGGAATACGGCGGTCAGAGCCGGACGATACCGCCGGATTATACGCTGACGGTAGACACCAAGGAGCAATGCGGCCCCTACATCATTACCGCAAAGACCGACCAGGGCGCGGTGCTTACCGTCACCGCCAATGTGGTATTCCAAGTCAAAGCGACCTATGATACCCGATACCGAACTGTCGGGATGCTGATTACCGATATTTATGACGGGGATACCCTGTTAAAATCCTTTTCCGAGCCACAGCGCATCGATGTGGTGAACGCAAATACGGTTGCCGACTATGAACAGGAACGTATCGCCGGATGGATTGACCGCTACGACGGCAAGACCTATACCCTAAAGGGCAGTCTTGTGGTGGAAATCCATAATATCGCCACAGGACAGATTTACGGTACTTATGATACCACCGACGACTTTGAAGAACTGACCACTCGCTTCGGCTGGACGCAGAAAACATTGATTGCCTTTGAAACCATGCGGGATACGGGGCTATCCTATCAGGCTCCCGTCAGGATTGATGTGGAAGCGACATGGTGCAACGAAAGCAAGCAGGAGGTTTACGGCTCCCTGACCGCACAAGACAAGGGAGTGCCGGAATTTCTTTATCCCTATCAGACTACCTCCGTTACCTTCCATAAGGACGATGTAAAGCTGTCCCGCAACTATCAGTACATGGGGCTGGAATGGGATTATACCCCGGAAACGGACACCTTTGCCGATGGAGAGAGCAAAACGCAGACAGAAGTCACACAGAAAATCAACTACCAAATCCCCGCCGCAGACTTCTTTTTTAAATTCAAGGCACAGGATGGAAACGACCTGTCGGTGATTATACTCGCCCCGGCAACCGTCCAGCGCGGCGCGGACTATTCCTTTACCGTAGTGTTTATGAACAGCGGAAACAGCCCGGCCTACGATGTCCCCTTAAAAGGGACGGTGGACGGCGCACCGATTGGGGAAATTCCCGCTGTCATGGACTTTTCGGCCAATGAGAGCAAAACCTATACCGTCAACCGAACTGCGGATACTGCCGCAGACGAAATCAATCTATGGGCCAATATCGGTGTGCCGGAGGGCTTTGTTGACAGCAACCTGTCAAACAACACCGCTACGGCAGTTATTAAAATCATTGACCCGGAACCAACCCCGGATAGCTCCGATACGCCGGACAATCCCGACAATCCAAGCAATCCCCCGGACGAACCGCCCGACACGCCAATCTCCTGTGATCTGTCGGTGAGCATTTTTGCTCCGCCAACGGTTTATGAGCAGGAAGAATACAGCTTCATTGTGAGCTTTACCAATCTGTCCTCCCTGCCGTTAAAAGGTGTGGCTTTGCAGGGAAAGAACAACGAAACCGCCTTAACGGAAATCCCTGCGTCAGCGGACTTTGCGGCAGGGGAAACCAAATCTTATACCGTTACCGGCACGGCTGGCAAGGCCGGGGAGGTTTACCACCTCTGGGCTAATATCACAGAGCCGGAGGGCTTCACAGACGATAATCCTACGGACAATACCGCCGTTTCCAGCATTACGGTGATAGAAAAGCCGGATACTCCCGACAACCCGGATAACCCCGATACACCCGACAATCCCGATAATCCTGACACACCCGATACACCGGATGATCCCGACACGCCGGACACGCCAGATGATCCCGGCGACCCCGAAGCTCCGCCAATCGCCACCTGTGACGTTTGGGTAAACCTTTCCTCCCCGCCTACGGTCTATGAACGGGAGAAATACAGCTTCACCGTATATTTTGCCAATTCCACCGATAAAGCACTTTCGGATGTGCGCCTGAATGTTACGATTAACGGCAAGGCGGTATCTGCCGTCCCTGCTACCGCCAATTTCAGCCCCTATGAGAAGAAAGCCTATCTTGTGACCGCCACCGCAGGAGAAAAAGGCACTCCCTTACAGCTAACGGCAGAGGTTTCACCGCCGGAGGGCTTTACGGATACCAATATAAATAACAACCGGGTAACTGCGGAAATCATGGTACTGGAAAGGCCCTATGATTTGGATGTTCAGCGGATTACCCCTGACCGCTACAAGGAAAACCAGTCCGTTGTTACCACCGTGAAGGTAGGCAATCAGGGAAGCCTTGATTTTACACCGGGACAGAATGTAACGGTGCTGTTCCAGATCCCCGAATTGTCCTATCAAAAACGCATGGATGCGGTTGTGATGGCAAAGGACACTTGGAACGTGGTATCCCTTCGATGGGATACGCCCAATGTTCAGGCCGACAAGGACATTACGCTGATTGCCGTTATCAATCCCGACCAGTCCTTGGATAACGAGGGCAGCACCGACAACAATACCTACACCCAAAAAGCGGTTATCGAGAATGTATCCTACACCGAGCCGGAGGAAAGCCGGGAGCTGCCCGACCCGCCGAAGCGTACAGAACAGTCTAAAGTAACATGGTGGGAACAGCGTTATGAAAACGGTCAATTTATATGGCGTGAGTTTTACGCCGAGCTAAAGGTCAGCGCCGTTCTGGATTATAACACCAAGGCAAAAGGCTGCCTTAAATCCGGCTACGGCTATTCCATCAAGGTCAATGCAACCGTAAACACCAATTACGACAAAGCGGAGCTAATCACCGTCCCGCAGACCGCAGAGATCTATTTGCCCGAATACCGTTATGAAACCGCCATTCCCTTAACCAAGGAGGGCGGTCAATTTGTTTTCCGGGAGAATCCCGCATCTCCCTTTCAATACCGGAAGCAGTATGTTCCTGTCTGGCTCCCGGACGATAAGGACTACATCGTGCAGTTACTTGTCACCGATGTGCATACGCCGGGCGGCACACTTTCCAAGTGGCTGACGGGCGGGGAACTTCAAATCCGGGTGGTGGACAGCATGTATTCCGATGATGTCACCACAGGAAATTGATGATTACGTTACTCTGTGCCGTCCCCCTGCTTTGGGCGGCGGTGACAGATTATAGGGAGCGGATTATTCCTGACTGGACTTGGATTGCCCTTGTTCTGATCGGGCTTGTATCCGCTTTTTTACTGCCCGCCCCGGCCCTGTATGAGCGAATCGCGGGATTGCTCCTGCCGGGACTATGCCTGCTACTGCTTGCCGTGCGGTATGGCGGGATTGGCGGCGGTGATATTAAACTGACGGCGGCAACGGGCTTCGGCTTCGGCTTAAACACCCTTGCGCCTATTCTCTTTTTTGCCCTGATACCAGCCTGTATCTATGCGGCCGCAACACGGCAACGGAGCGTACCGCTGGCGGTGTTCCTGTGTATCGGTACTTTTACCTATATGGGGATATGCTTCGCCGTACTGCTTTGAGGGTGGCTTCCAGAACATAATCCACTTCGGGCCAACTTGGCCCGAAGTCCCGGAAAGGAGGAATTTTCATTGGCCTATGTGAATGTGCCAAACGATTTATCAAAAATAAAAACCAAGGTAGCGTTTAATCTCACCAAGCGTCAGCTTATTTGTTTTGGCGGCGCGGCGGCAGTCGGTATTCCGGTCTATCTCTTTACCCGTTCTGCTATCGGCAACACCGGGGCAATGCTCCTGATGATTGCCCTCATGCTCCCGTGCTTTCTGATTGCCATGTATGAGCGTGACGGGCTTCCCTTTGAAAAGGTGGTACGGAATATTGTCCGTGCCACTTTTTTGTGGCCTCGGACGAGGCCGTACAGGACAGAGAACCTTTACCGCTATTTCAGCGATTCCAGAAAGGAGGTAACACGGCTTGAAACAGGTAAAAAAGAAACCGCCCGTTCCCGCCAAAAGCGGAAAGCCTAAAAAGCGCGGGCCGCAGACCGCACAGCAGACCATTCCCTATAAAGAGATGTTCCGGGACGGTATCTGCAAGGTGCGGGAGGGATTTTACACCAAGACTATTGCATACGAGGACATCAATTATTCCGTGGCTTCCACCGACGATCAGGCCACGATTTTTGACGGCTACTGCTCATTTCTGAATTACTTCGATTCAGCGCTGCCGTTCCAGCTTTCCTTTATCAACCATCGTTCCCGCCCGGAAAACCGCTATAACGTGAACATCCCCCCGCAGGATGATGATTTTAACAGTATCCGGAGCGAATTTACCGACATGCTGACCAATCAGATTGCCAAGAGCAACAACGGCATTATGCGCTCCAAATACATCACCTTCGGCATCCGCGCAGACAGCATCGGAACGGCAAGACCCCGGTTGGAGCGTGTGGAGGCCGATGTGACGGGAAACTACAAAAGGCTTGGCGTACAATCGGCTTCCCTTAATGGACGGGAACGCTTGGAGGTGCTGCACAGCCAGCTCCACCCCGGAGGCCGGGAGCCGTTTTTCTTCTCATGGGATATGATACCGAAAACAGGCATGGGAACAAAGGACTTTATCGCGCCCACGTCCTTTGACTTTCGCCAAAGCCGCGCCTTTCGTGTGGGAACCACATGGGGCGCGGCTTCCTATATGCAGATTATGGCCTCAGAGCTTTCCGACAAGCTCCTTGCGGAGCTGTTGGAGGTAGATGCGGAAATGACCATCACCCTGCATGTGCAGACCGTTGACCAGACCAAGGCGGTGAAAACGGTCAAGGCAAAGCTGACGGACATTGAACGCATGAAGGTGGACGAACAGAAAAAGGCGGCGCGCTCCGGGTATGACATTGACATTCTGCCGCCTGACCTGCTTACCTACGGCAAGGACGCGGCGGCGCTTTTAGCGGATTTACAGAGCCGCAACGAGCGAATGTTTCTGCTTACCTTCCTTGTGGTGAATACCGCCCCCACAAAGCAACAGCTTGAAAATGATATTTTCACCGTATCGGGCATTACGCAGAAATACAACTGCTTTTTAAAACGGCTGGATTTTCAGCAGGAGCAGGGGTATCTGTCAAGCCTGATCCTTGGCGATAACGCCATTGAAATTCAGCGCGGCATGACCACAAGCTCCACGGCGATTTTCGTTCCCTTTATGACGCAGGAGCTTCGCATGGGAGGGCAAGCGCTGTATTACGGTATGAACGCCCTTTCCCACAATGTTATCATGGCAGACCGCAAAAAGCTGAAATCCGCCAACGGCCTGTATCTTGGCTCCACCGGCTCCGGCAAGAGCTTTGCCGCCAAACGGGAGCTGATTAACGTATTTCTTACTACCAAAGACCGGATTATTATTGTAGACCCAATGGGCGAATATGCCCCGCTGGTGAAGCGGCTTGGGGGACAGGTGATTGACATTTCCCCTGACAGCCCTCTTGGGAATTATATCAACCCGATGGATATTCAAATGAGCATGGCAGACGAGGACAGCCCGCTTTCCATGAAAGCGGATTTTCTATTGTCTCTGTGCGAACTGATTTTAGGCGGCAAGGACGGTCTGCAACCCATTGAAAAAACGGTCATTGACCGCTGTGTGCGGCTGGTGTATCGGGAGCTTGCCCTTGGCATCGGGGACGGGAAAATACCGCTTTTGCAAGACCTGTACGAAACCCTTTGCAAACAAACGGAGCCAGAGGCGAAACGGATTGCAACCGCGCTGGAGCTTTACTGCACCGGCTCCCTGAACCTCTTTAACCACCATACCAATGTAAGCCTTGATAAGCGCGTGGTGTGTATCGTGCTAAAGGGCATGGGCGAGAACCTGCGCAAAATCGCTATGCACATCACCAACGAGCTTGTGACACAGGCGGTCAATACCAACTTTGCCGCAGGTCTTGCGACCTGGTGTTATTTCGATGAATTTCATATCCTCCTGCAAGACGCCTTGAGCGCGGGTTATTTCGTCCGTGTCTGGAAGATGCTACGCAAAAAAGGCTGTGTCCCGAGCGCACTTACACAGAATGTGAAAGACCTGTTAGCCAGCCGGGAGATTGAAAATATCTTAGAAAACAGCGACTTTATGATTCTGCTGTCACAAGCACAGGGCGACCGGGCGATACTTGCCAAACAACTTGGTATTTCCGAGCATCAGCTATCCTATATCGCCCACAGCAATTCCGGTGAGGGGCTATTATTCTTCGGAAATACCACCATCCCCTTTGTAGACCGCTTCCCACGCGGGGAAATCTATAATCTTCTCACTACCCGCCCGGAGGACATAGCGAAGGAGGCTTCCCATGCGTGACGGGAACCGCAAGCCGGAGCATAGCCCATCCAGTCGTTTGCGGTTTGAGGATCATTCCGGCACTTCGGGCCAACTTGGCCCGAAGTCCACCTCTCGACCCAAGAAGAAAAAACAGCCGCAGAAAATCCACTCACAAAAGGAACCGTCTGTTTTGCGGGAGGAAAAAAAGGCTGTCAACCCGGATACCGCCAACATTCCGAACGCACCTCCCACTTCGGGACATGTTGGCCCGAAGTCCCCAAACAGCAAGTATCGTCAGCACAGCGAACAGGCCCGTCTTTCTGACCGCCTGCGAAGCGATGATACGCCGCCCCATAGGGACGGCTCCAGTTCGTCCGGCAAAAAGGCGGCACGGGAGGACGCGGAAAAGTTGAATCAGTTCAAGTTCCGCGCGGAAAAAAGCGGCGAAAAGCTGAACGCCGCCCGTGAGAAATCAGCGGCACAGAAGCCGCTGAAGAAGCCCGGCCCGGTGAAAACCGCAGGCCGGGCGGCACATTTTCAGGCATGGCGGTATGTGCATGGAAAAATCTATGAGGTAGAACATGAAAATGTAGGGACAGAAGCCGCGCACCGAACCGAGCTTGCCGGGGAAACGACTGTCCGTGGTACGACCCGCTTTATCAAGCACCGCATCCGCACCCACCCGGCTCGCCAAGTCCGAAAATGGGAACGGCGGGACATCCGGGCAAAGGCAGATTTTCAGTACCGCACGATGGCACAGGAACACCCGGAGCTAAGGAGTAATCCCGTTTCCCGGTTCTGGCAAAAGCGGAGGCTGAAAAAGCAGTATGCCAAGCAGGCACGGGAGGCGGCAAAGAACGGCAAACAGACGGTGAGATTCACGGAGAAAATAGCCCGGACGGTTACAGCCTTTGTAAAACGGAACCCGAAAGTCCTGCTAATCGGGCTGGTGCTGTTTTTGCTGATTCTTATCCTGCAATCCTGTATGGCCTCTCTTGCCACCATCGGAAACGGACTGATCGGCGCGGTGGGCGGCACGTCCTATGTATCGTCGGACAGTGACATTGAGGCTGTGGAAGCAAGCTATACCGAGCTGGAAACGGATTTGCGGGAAAAGCTGTCACGCATCGAAAGCGATTATCCCGGTTATGACGAGTACCGCTATTCCGTGGATGAAATCGGGCATGACCCCTTTGAACTGGCTTCCTATCTGACCGCCAAGTTTGGAGAATACACCCCTGATAAGGTACAGGCCGAATTGCAATCCCTTTTTCGTCAGCAATATTCCCTGACCGTCACAAAAACCGTGGAGGTACGCTACCGCACCGAAACCCGGACGGATACATGGACGGACGAGAACGGTAATACCCATCACGATACCTATACCGTAGAGATTCCTTATAACTATTACATTCTGAACGTCAGCCTGAAAAACAAGTCATTAGGTGCTGTCGCAATGGCAAACCTTGATACGGAGCAACAGGCGCGGTACGCCGTCTATCAGAAAACCCAAGGCAACCGCCCCAAGCTCTTTGAGGACAATATTTACGCCCACCCCGGAGAATACACCGATTACGACATCCCGCCGGAAGCTCTGGCAGACCCGGATTTTTCCGCCCTGATTGCGGAAGCGGAAAAGTATTTGGGCTACCCCTATGTTTGGGGCGGCTCCAGCCCCTCCACTTCCTTTGACTGTTCGGGCTTCGTCTGCTATGTGCTGGACAAATCCGGCGTATATCCCATGAGCCGGACAACGGCGCAGGGCATTTTCAACCAATGCACGAAGATCTCGCCCTCCGAAGCAAAGCCCGGCGACATTATATTTTTCACGGGAACCTATGACAGCTCCGGGGCTGTATCGCACGTCGGCATCTATGTGGGTAATAACATGATGCTCCACTGTGCCAGCGGCGGCGTACAGTATGCCCGGATGGATACCAAGTATTGGGCGGAACACTTTTACGCCTTCGGGCGGCTGAATTAATGAAAGGAAGGTGTTATTTTGAACGCAAAAATTGAGCGCGTCAATAAGGATATTGATAAGACCAAAGAAAAAATCAGTGAATTTCAAGCGAAGCTGCGGGAACTGGAAAAGCAGAAAACCGAGCTTGAAAATACGGAAATCGTGGAGGCGGTGCGCGGTATGGATATTCCGCTGAACGACCTCCCGGCCATCTTAAAGGCGCTTCGTGAACCAAGCGGAGCGCTTTTCACTTCGGGACAACTTGGCCCGAAGTCTGCCAATACGGAAAAGGAGGAAACCGAAGCATGAAAAAATTTCGTAAGCTGGCGGCGCTCTGCGCTGTCTTTGCTCTGATGTTCTGTTTTACCACTGTGGCCTATGCCAGCGGCGGGGAGGAAACCCCGGAAGTGACGGAGGTTCCTGTCCCGGAGGCAACGAGCGAACCCAATCCCTTTACCCCTGCCGGAACCGGCACGGTGGTCAATACCGCCACCGACGAGGACGGCAAGCAATTCTATACCATTACCACCCCCGACGAAAACGTGTTTTATCTTGTGATTGACCTACAACGTGAAACGGATAATGTGTATTTCCTGAACGCCGTGACCGAAAAAGACCTGCTGGCCCTTGCCGAAAAGTCCGGCGATACCAAAGAAAATGAAACGGTGGTATCCACCCCGGAGCCGGAAAATGCGCCTGATACCACACCCACCACGGAAACCGATACAACGCCGCAATCCCAAAGCAATACGGGGATGCTCCTGTTGGTGCTGGCGGTTGTCGTGATTGGCGGCGGGGCCGGATATTACTTCAAGATTTACCGCCCCAAGCATGAACAGGCCGACCAAGAGGATGATTTTGATTACAGTGAAGAAGCTGATCTGTATGATACGGAGCAGGATGACGAACTGCCGGAGTTGGAGGAAGATCAGGACGGGGACGATGAAGCATGAACTTTACAAACAGCCCCTATGAAAAAATGATGAAGGAAAAGCCCCGGCCCCCGCGCCGGGGTGCGGTGAGTAAACCGCCGAAAGGCTCTCCCTGCCGGAACTGCGGATATTGGAATGGCGCCCCCTGTGTCGGCGTTTGCTACCGGGAGGTAAAAATCTCGCGGGAAAAGGAGGCGGTAACTTCGGGCCAAATTGACCCGAAGTGAAGTCTATGGCAAAAGACCCGACGGAAGCCCGCGAACTGACCCGGAGGGAACGGACGGCAATCCGCAGGCTGGTGGTTGGCATGTGCGCCAACTATGACCCGGAATACGGCTGTCTGCCGCTGGACTGCCCCTGCTACATGCTGAACAAATGGTGGACGGGTGCATACTGCAAGTATTTTCAAAACGCCGTCCTGCCCCTTGATTCCGTACTGGAAGCAACGCTGACGGGAGCAAATGCCGCTCTTTCCCGGAGGATTTGCCCGGTCTGCGGCACAGCTTTTATTCCGGTCACAAGCCAGGCGTATTGTTCAGAGGCTTGCCAGTGTGAGGGAAACCGCCGCAGGAGCCGGGAACGGATGCAAAAAAAGCGGCAAAACAAAGGGGTATAGTGTTACGATGTTCGCCTGAAAAAGTGCCGGTTTCAGCGGCTTTCCGGACCCGGTTTTAAGGGGAGAGGCATAAATGTCTTACTTCCCCCCATTCCGGGGGTAACTTCGTAACATTTCCCGATGGAATGGAGGTTAAAAATGAGCGATAACCCAAGTAAGGAAAAGGTACATGGCTATGAAATCAAGCGGTCAGTCCTCTATGACAATGACCGGGGCTTTGCCCTCGCGGTAAATCCCAATGCCCCGCAGCCCTTTGTCACATGGCAGTTTACCGAGGAAAACGGAAAGCGTGATTATTATTGGGGCCACTACACCACCAATAAGGCCGCTGCCGTAAGGGATTATGAGAGCCGTGTTTCGGAGCATCAGCACGAGCACCGCGTATCCGAAAAATCGGCTTATCGGTATTATTCCACACAAAGGCCGGTGGATATTGGAACGTTCCCCAAAACGGAGAACGGCCCGTTATATCTTGTGAATTTTGATAAGCGGGAAAGTGTGGAACAGGGCCGGTTTCTCGCATGGGGCTATCTTGTGTATGACGCACCCCTGACGGAAAAACAGATGAATGATTACGAGCTTCGGGCGGCTCCCGGCAATCCCGACAGACAAGCTCCCATACGGGAACCGGGAGAAAGTAAATCCATTGCCGCCCGACTGGCAGAGGGAGCACAACAGGCCGAAAGGGATAATGCCGCCCGTCCTGCTCCTTCCAAGAATACGGAAAAGGACAGATAATAAAACTTCGGGCCAACTTGGCCCGAAGTCATAGAAGGAGGTATTTTTATTTATGAAAAAAGACAATTACCTAAACAATGCGGAGCTTTCTACCGAACAGAACTGCAATATGATTGATGGCATCCCAAACAATACGGCTCTGCCGATTCCCCCATCTGTTCCTGTCCCGGAGGAAAAACCGCTGGACAAGGTGAAGGAACTACCCCGGCGCAAGCGAAGCCGGGAACTGGAACGGTGAGCGCCCAAAAGCGCAAGCGCGGGATTCATCTGCATGTCATGGTATCGGAGGATGAATTAGATACCATTCATCAGCGTATGGCAGAGGCCGGGATAACCAATGCCGGAGCCTATATCCGAAAAATGGCCTTGAACGGATATGTCCTGAATGTTGATCTTGCCCCCGTCAGAGAGCTTGTTTCCCTGCAACGCAGGTGTGCGAATAATCTCAATCAGGTTGCCATTCATGCCAATACCTACGGTGTTTACCTGTCCGAGATTGCGGCTCTACAAAAAGATTATGCGGAATTGTGGGGGCGGGTATCTGACGTTTTAAAACAGCTTACGGTGGTGGTGGAGCTATAACAGCGGCGGGGAGCGTTGGCATCGTGTCTCCACTCCCCATCCACTTTTATTTCAGTAGTTTAGTATGTTTTTGTATGCATTAGCAGTATAAGAAATAATGACGAGTGATGAACTTAATTATTTCCTTCGTGCAAGAATGGCAGTATTTAACTTTATCATTTCTATAAGATCACTTTCAACTTTTTCTATTGAGAATTCGCTACCATCATCAAATATTTCAGGGCAGTGTTCTTCGGGCTTGGAATGCATAACGTGTGAATATTTTGTCATCCAATCATCAATTAAATTGCACTCTTCGGTAGTTATATCAGCAAGCCTATTCAGCTTTCCCTTTGTCTGAATATCAGGGCGGTACCTGTTAATTATATCACCCAAAAGAGTATCGGAAACTAAATCTTCAACTGTCACACGGATTGTAGTGCATAAGGAAGTCATCTTCTCAAGGTATTCCTCACAACATCCATTTTCCTGATAAAGTCTCTTAATTTGTTGAAGCTTTTCTTCTTTAATACGATTTAGACGGCCTTTTACATTTCCAGTTAGGATAGAAAGATCCTTTGTTCTTCCTGATTCCTGCATTGTCCTATATATTTCGACCCTTTGATATTGAATTTCTTTACTGTCAGCCTGATTTTGCAGCTCTCTATAGAATGTCAGCCTATGTGTGAAAACAATAATCTGTCGGGTAGCTGCTAGATCAATTAATCTAGACACCACACGCTTTTCATATCTATCATCCAGTGAAGAAATGGGGTCATCAAAAATCAAGGGTGATAACGCATCACTTCCTCGTGTATCAGCAAGAAAAGCAGCAAGTGATACAATTCTCGCCTCTCCTTCGCTTAGAACTTCTCCCGGTTTGCTATACTCTTTTTCTCCGCTATAGAGCACAAGACCTTTATATGTCTTTCCAACTGTACCTTTAGTTTTACATCTAACACTTACAGTATTGATACCCAATGCTTGCAATTCATCGTTAAATCTAGCTATATAAGCGTCAGTAATAAGTCCCTGCGATAATTCCTTTCCCTTTTGAGTTATGTTCCTTGTAGAAAGTTTTGGCTTTGCTTTAGTTAATTTATCAAGAAGGATATGCTTTTTATACTCATCTACAATATAACCAATATTAGACGAAATCCATTTTTGAGCTAAAAGGGTTTTGTGTTCAGTTTCTAACGTTAACTTTTTGGCGGTAGTAGTGTCAAGTAAAAGTTTGGCTGTTGCTGCGTCTTTACCATATTGTGTTTTTAATTCAGTAAAAGTGGAAACGATACCATTGATGACATCATTTAGTCCAAGCACAAAATCAAGTTGTAGGTCAACACCTTTTTGAACAGCCTCAGAATACTTTGTATATTGATCAAAAGCATCTTGTATTTTTGTTAAAAATTCAGGAGAAAATTGACAAGTTTCTGCCCAATCGTCTATATTTTCTTTCGTTGTGGATAGGATTAAGGCTTCAAGACTATTTTGAAGAACTTCTTCTTTCTGCGCCAAGAGAAGATTTAGTTCGCCCTTTATGTATTCATCAAAGGATCGGAATCGATTAATCGCACTGGCATCAAGTTTTTGTTGGCATAGCGGACACTTTCCATCCATATCGATAACTGGGAAAATCATATTTGGATATGCCACTTTTTCAGAATATGCTTTAGCTGCATTCCAAAGAGATCTCCATGTTTTGTCGCTTATTGAAAATGAGCAGGTATTATTTAAAACTTTAGCACCTTCCTCAACTATAGATTTTTGAGTATCAATTGCCGCTCTTTCTGATATTATTCTACTTTGAACATCTTGACAACAGTTAGCTTTCATTTTGGAGAAAGCTTCGCACAACTTAGTAACTGCCGACAACTTAAGCCCTGCAAGTTTATGTGCATTTTCAACATCTTGTGAACTAAGAAGAGTGGTAAGCGCTGATAAACGTTGCTCGTTTTCGTCAGTCCATGTAACCATTGAAAAAGTGTTAATATCAGTCTGAGAATTCAATTTATTGTATTTTTGTGCATACTCTGTTTGAGCAATATTGTCAGGTACAACAAGTTTTGTTATTTTAATTTCAGTTGTTTTTTTCTCAAGATTCTTTGCCAATTCAGTGCATAACGTTCCAAGTTTAGTGAAATTACTTAAGAGCTTTGGCTCAAAAGAAAACTCCTGCATATCCGTAATATATAAATTAGACACTGCACTGTCAAAAATATCAAATAATCCTACACCAATTGTGCTATCCATATCATTGAGATTTAGACTGCTATAATCCTGTCTTTGTCCATTTGCCTCAAAAGAAAAGTCACAAAATTGCACCTCAGATGGATTAAAAATATCTGGTAAAAGTTCAGATGTTTTTCTGTTGTTTATTCTTTTAATTATTCTTGTATATCCAGATTTACCAGTTCCATTTTCACCATAAACAAGACAAAGACGTTCTTTGCTAAAATCAATTCCTTGATGAGGAGATAATTTATTTATTCCATTTGGATTTTCAATTTGTAAAAGATGAATATTGACAGGAATATCTTCCGAGTATAGCCATCCATGTTGAAAATTATCGATTTCAATAGCTTTTCCATTTATGATTTCATCTTGAAATATAGAAAAGATTTTATTCGTATCCATAAGATCATTTTGACAAATATCTCGCATAGCCTCCTGTAGCCACTTAGCTTGTGTAGAAAACCAATGCTCCAAGGTATTTAGTGTGTCATCCATAACTACTCCCCTCTCTAATTGATTAGCATCTTACATTTTTAAAATTCATGATATCAAAAGACTAAAAAAACTATTATGTCAAAATTATTATACATAATAATTCCAAATACTACAAGTTCTTATATATACAGTACGATGCTACATCGAGATTCGCAAAGACGCGACAACATTGTTGTCCCCCTTCTCGGATGGTAAAATATAGGTGGAACCAAACAAGAAAGGGGTTATGATTATGAAGATTATTTTTAAAATCATTGCGATACCGTTTATTATCGCATTAAGCATCACCGTCGCGTTTCTGTATTTCATCTTCTGTGTTTCTGAATGGATTTGTACGGTTGCCGCCGTTATTCTTGCCGCCTTGGGAGTTTTAATATTTATCACAGGAGGCCCAACCCTTAACGGCGTGGCAATGATCATTTTAGGTTTCCTGATTTCCCCTCTTGGCCTCCGGGCTGTAATCGAGTGGTTCATTGACAGGCTGGCCGACCTGAATTGTTTCCTGAAAGATTATGTGATGGGATAAAACAAAACAACACCATGCAAGGAAAGCGGGCCAAGCGGCCCGCTTTTCACATCTCAACCGTGGACTTCGGGACAACTTGGCCCGAAGTGATGCTACCGGAAAGGAGGGTTTTCATGGCAACCACGCGCCTTATTATTCATCATATCAGCAAGGGAGAAACCATTGCGCAATCTCTTGCCGACCGTTTCGATTATGGGCAGAATCCCGACAAGACACAACAGGGCGAATTGATTTCCTCTTATCAGTGCGACGCGGAAACTGCCGACGTAGAATTTTTACTTTCCAAAGCCAAGTACAAAGCGATCACCGGGCGGGAACAGAAAAAGGATGCTGATATTTTGTGTTATCAAATCCGGCAGTCCTTTGTCCCCGGAGAGATCACGCCGGAGGAAGCCAACCGGATAGGCTATGAAACGGCTATGCGCTGGACGAAAGGCAAATACGCTTTTTTTATTGCTACGCATGTAGACCGTAAGCACTTTCACAATCACATTTACTACAATTCCACAGCCCTTGACTGCACAAGAAAATTCAATAATTTTTGGGGTTCCAGCTTTGCCCTCCGTCGGCTTTCTGATCGGATATGTATTGAAAACGGACTGTCCTATATCGCCCATCCAAAGCTAAAAAGCAAGGGAAAATACAAGCATTACGGGCAATGGATTGACGGTAACAAGCTGATGACATTTCAGGAACGGTTAAAAGCACAGATTGATATTTGCCTTTCTGAAAAGCCTGACAGCATGGAAGAATTTTTTCACGCTATGGAAACTGCCGGCTACGAAGTCAAACGGGGGCGCGGCGATACGGTCAGCTTTCGGGTCGAGGGGCAGGAACGGTTTACCCGGCTCCGATCCTCCACGCTTGGCAAGGGTTATGGGCTGGAAGATATACAAGCTATTATCGAGGGCAGGGCCTCTCCGTCAGGGGAACACTTCGAGCCGCGCAAGGTCAACCTGATTATTGATATTCAATCCAGAATGAGGACTGGAAAAGGCCCGGCTTATGAGCGGTGGGCCAAGGTGTTTAATCTCAAACAAATGGCGGCAACACTTCAATATTTACAGGAAAATAATCTTCTGGAATATTCGCAGCTTGCCGAAAAAACGGCGCAGGCCGCAGACCGTTTCCATACTCTTTCAGATAAAATAAAAACCATTGAAGGTACGGCGAACACCAATGCGGATTTAATGGCGGCAACGGTTGACTACGCAAAGACCCGTACTGTATTTGAGGGCTACAAGGCCGCAAAATACAGCCGGAAATATTATGCGCAACATGAGGGCGATATTGAATTACACCGGGCGGCACAGGCTACTTTCAAGCGTATTCTTTCCGGGGCGAAGCTCCCGAAGATGGATACGCTCAAAACGGAAAGACTACGGCTGACGGCTGAAAAAAATGCCGCATACCGGGAGTACCGGGCGGCAAAAAAGAGTATGCAGGAGCTTATCACGGCAAAGGCCAATATTGATCATCTGCTCGGCCTGACGGACACGCAGAAAAATAAGGAAATGGAGCGATAGTGACATGACGCAACAAAGAGCGCAACGCGCTTACTTCGGGCCAAGTTGGCCCGAAGTGGCAGGGTTTGGGGAGGCTCCCCAACAAGCAGCTTTGCGTGACTGTGGCCACAGTCACATTGCTTGCCGTTTAGCCGTTTAGTGGTATGAGCCCGTATGATTACGATACCCTCTTGACAAAAGTGTATATCAGGTATATACTTCTTGCTAAAGGAGGATGACTATGGCCGGAATGAATATCGATATGAAAATCTTAAGTGTAATCGACTTATTCAGTGAAGTTGATAGAAAACCACGATACTATGGAACGGACACTTCCATTCACAATGCTGAAATTCGTATGCTCAGTATGGTTAAAGAACATGAGGGCATTCATGTTGGCGGCCTTGCAGAGAAGTTGGGCGTGACCAAAGGTGCGGTATCCGCTCTTTTACGAAAACTGGAACATAAAGGTCTTATTGTAAAAGAAACAGATGCCTATAATCTCTCTAAGCTCAACATTCATTTGACGGACAAAGGCGAAACGGCTCACGAGCATCATTTGCGTTATCATGAGCAAATTCACAAAATCTTCAAAGATACTCTCTGTCAATACAGTCCGAAAGAGATTGACTGTTTGCATCGCTTTCTGGATGACATATTGAAAGAGGACACAAAATCAAAACTTGAAAATTTACAAGATTGAGTTTTTTTAGCCAAAGTGTATACGTAATATACACTTTGGCTGAGTTAAATTAGAAAGGAGACAATGAAATTGAAACCGAATTTTAAGGAGGGCGTTATCCAATGAAAAAAATAAACATCGATGGAGTACAGTCCGTCAGTAAATACAAAAAAGGAGCAAGATTACCGAGCGTCTTGACCGCCGTCAGTGTGCTGTTAGGGCTTGTCTCACTATTTATCGTCGTCTACATGATAAATCTATTGTGGGAGGGCAGCGACACTGCTACGATTCTATGGCTTGGATTGGCGGTATGCTTCTGTCAGCTTGGCAAGGCGGCTTTTTGGGCGCTGGCGTTATGGAAAGCCCACGACTTTGCCTACAGTTCGCTTCTCGAAATACGGCTTGCTATGATTTCTCATTTGAAGAAACTGCCAATGTCTTTTTTCCAAAAGCGTAAAGCCGGTGACCTTGCCGGTATTGTGGAGCATGACGTCGAACGTGTTGAGTTATATCTGGCTCACACAATGCCTGATGTCGTTATAACAATTCTCGTCTGCGCGTCAATATTTATAATCGTGACGATTTTGGATTGGCGGCTTGGGATTGCGCTTGCCGCAACTGTTCCATTTATTTTTATTCTAATACCCATTTTTACCAAAGTGTGGTCAAAATCCATTGCGGAGTATCAGGAAAGCATCAAGCGGCTTTCAGAAAACCTGATGGAATACATCGGCTCTATCTCGGCAATTAAGGCATTCAGCGGCGACGAAACAATCACGGACAAGGTTTCGACAAGTATGCGTGATTATATCGGCAAAGCAAAAAAATCCATTTCCGAGCAGACGGTGGGCATGAGTTTTGTAACGTTGCTGATGGAGGCAGGTATTGTCGTCGTAGCCATTGTAGGCTCTATTATCCTAACCGGCAGCACAGAGGTTACGAGCTGGCAAGTCGTCGTCTTTATTTTGGCCATCATGCTATCGGGGCAGTTCGCAAAAAACTTTTCAAAATTAATGAGATTGCTGTACAACAAAATCGTTTTCGACAACACAATGAACGCGATTGCTTCCGTGATGAACGAACCTGTTCCGGTGGAAAAACAGGCCGTATCTTCTCCAGAGGCAGGAGATATTTGTTTTCGCGACGTTACATTTTCCTATGGCGGAGAAAACGACGCATTGAAAAACATTACGGAGAGGTTCGCACACAATTCAACAAGCGCGATTATCGGCCCGTCAGGGTCGGGGAAAAGCACAATGGCCAATTTGATTATGGGATTTTGGAACGCGGACTCCGGCGCGGTGACAATCGGCGGCAAGAGCGTCCGGGATTTTAACGAAAAAGATTTAGCTCGTCTGATTTCCGTTGTACAGCAGGACACGTTTTTGTTTAACGCTTCCATTGAGGAGAATATAAAACTCGGAAACGAATCAGCAAGCATGGACGAGGTTATAGACGCCGCGAAAAAAGCCCGTGTTCACGACGTAATTATGGGCTTTCCCGAAGGGTATCAGACTACGGTCGGAGAAAGCGGCGCAAAGCTGTCCGGCGGGGAAAAACAGCGTATCGCCATAGCACGTATGATACTGAAAAACTCGCCTATCGTGATATTAGACGAGGCCACAGCCGCCGTAGACCCGTATAACGAACGTTTGATTCAAGAAGCGATAGATAACTTATGCGAGGGAAAAACGCTTATCATCATAGCGCACCATCTGCATATCATCGCAAACGCATACAAGATCATCGTCATGAAAGACGGGGAAATCGTCGCGGCGGGAACGCATAGTGAGTTGCTTAGAACAAATGAGCTTTACAAGTCAATGCTTTACGCTGAGGAACAAGCGGGACAATGGAACGTAAAGGGGGACGAAATCATATGATTAAGGAATTATTTTCTTATATTGGCAAGGTTGGAAGAAAGAATCTTACAGCCGCCGTTATTTCCAATATTTTTGCTTCACTCTGTACGGCTGGCATACTGCTGACGGTTCTTCGTATGCTCACGCACATAGCCGATATCGGGCGGGAAGGACTTCCTGTCTATTGGGCGGTGCTGATTGGCATTCTTCTCCTAAAATTTCTCTGCAATATGGTTTATAGCAAAACATCGCACTACGCCGGATTTGATATTGAGATCAATTTGAAAGAAAAGATTATTCGCAAACTAAAAACATTTTCTTTAGGCTTTTATTCGGACGAGCGCATCGGAGACGTCAGCACCATTATCCAGTCCGATGTGGAAGGGTTGCAAGTGGCTGTTTCTCATTTCGGCTCTAAAGCGGTGGGTGACATCATTATGGCGGCTGTGATAGGCGTCGCGCTCTTTATCCTTGATTGGCGCATGGGTCTGATCATGATTTCTCTGCTGCCAATCGCAATTATAACGCAAATTAAAGGAACCGGAAAATCATTGAGGCTACGAAAAATAAACGCGGAAAATCTGGCGGATATGGTCAGCCGCTTTGTGGAGTATACAAAAGGGATACCGCTGTTAAAAGCGTTTCCCGAAAACCGCTTTTTTAACGCCAATCTAACGGAAAGCGCAGGGCGGTTTGAACAAAGCAGCAAAGCGGACGCCAAAGCGGGTTCAGGCTTGATGGCAAAATTTCAGTTGCCGTTTGAGCTTTGCTTCGGGCTTGTCGTCCTCTGCGGCGGACTGCTTGCTCTAAAAGGGGCAATCAGTGTGGATGTCTATATCACCTTTATTGTTTTTAGTCAGGAATTTTATAAACCATTTGGAGAAGTTACGGAATATCAGATGAATTATACGCATATCAAGGACAGCTATGGCAGAATTTCAAAGCTGCTTAACGCAGCTTCCATCGAGCGTCCGGCTGCGCCGCAAAAGCCGGTAAGCTACGATATACGCTTTGAGCAGGTAGGTTTTAGTTACGAGGATGATTCATTTGCGCTTACGGACGTTGATTTCAAGATGGAGCAAGGAACGCTTACGGCTCTGGTCGGGCACTCCGGTTCGGGGAAAACGACAATCACAAATCTGCTACTTCGTTTTTGGGATATAGAAAGCGGTGCAATTCGTATCGGTGGCGTTGACATCCGGGACATGGACTATGACGAACTGCTTTCCCATGTAGGAATCGTCATGCAAAACGTGATTCTTTTTTCAGGGACAATTTATGAAAACATAAAGTTGGGAAACAGACACGCTACAAAAGGACAGGTTGAGAAAGCAGCGAAAAAGGCGATGCTCCATGATGAAATTATGAATCTGCCAAAGGGTTATGATACCCTGCTTGGTGAAAACGGTGCTGGGCTTTCCGGTGGGCAGCGGCAACGGCTGTCCATCGCTCGCGTGCTGCTCAGAGATACCCCGATTGTACTGCTTGACGAGATTACCAGCAACATAGACGCAACAAACGAGGTTATGATACAGAAGGCTGTCACTAACCTCGCAAAAGACCGTACCGTACTTGTCATAGCGCACCATCTGAAAACGATTCGCTCGGCGGATCAGATCATCGTTTTTGACGCCGGACGGATTGCCGAAAAAGGAACGCACGATGAACTTCTAAGTAAAAGCGGTATTTATCATACATTGTGGAGCGCACAAGAGAGAACAAAGGAATGGGAGTTGTAAAGAGTGTTACTATCACTAAGAATGACAATAGTCAATAAAAGGTATAAAACAGTCAATTTGCTAAGACGATTTGCTACTGTTTAGGAAATATATGTTTTGTGAACCATAAATCAACCGGGGGAGGTGAAATTGAATGAGTTTACCTATGCTTGTAGACAAGAATGTTGAGGTTTCCGCAAGAGAGCAAAACGTCAGGAAATCTCAATCTGAATATAAATAAGCGGCGATGAAATTTGGCTATCGGTTGGGAGGTTAGCAGAATGAAACATAAAAATAGCGAGGAATACAACGAGTGCTTAATGGCCTTTGAACTCTACTTTTTGAGGGAATTATACAATAGCCCTATATGCGGGTACTTAACCCCATATCTATTTTATTTGTGGTGATTAAGATATTGGTTGACAAGCACATACAAGCCTGCCCTTCTATGGGTAGGCTTGTATGTTGAAAGGCTATTCATATTTGGATTATAGAGCCCAGCAATCAATCATCTAGAAAGGAGGCTTGTTTTGTGGAAAGGTGGATTTTAAGAGTGGGCAATAACTTCAATAGTTTTGAAGCCGCGCAAAAAGAATGGTTAAAGTATCATATATTCATGAAAACGGCTCAGTCCATGCCGGAAGCGTTGAAGCTGCTTTCAAAAAAGAGTTATCTTCTTGTTGTAATTATTGCAGATGGTATAGAATACCTGCCGTTCCTGAAGCTCATGCGTGACATGAAGCCCATGCCGATTTTAGTCTTATCCACAGATTACAATGCTTCCGAGAAACTGGAAGCCATCGAATGTGGGGCCGACGAATATTTAGCCTATCCTCCCACTATTGAGGAAGGTATCGCAAGCGGAATAGCGTTGATCCGACGATATACTGTCCTTAACCATCAGGCAGAGAAGCCTTTGACCATCGTTATATATCATGACATCTTTCTTTGTGTCGAATACAGAAAACTATTTCTAAAGAGCCAGGAAATCAAGCTGACGCGGCGGGAATTTGACCTGCTCCATCTGTTGCTTTCCAGCGTTGGCCGAGTTTATAGTCATGAACATATTTACAGGCATGTTTGGGCTGATGAAATGGATGATGTGTCTGAGAATTATGCGGTATGGTGTTTGGTGGCAAGGGTCAGAAAGAAGCTCCGATCTGTCCCTTGTACATTAGACTACATCAAGACCGTCCGGGACGTAGGATACTGTATCGACAAGGATTTGAAATAAGTTTTATAAACGGCTTGCTTACGACAGCAGGCCGTTTTTTTTATGTCTGAACTTGCGCTATTTTATAGGTTCTTGACAGGTTAATTATAGGTTTCTGACAAGTTTCTACGATATAATCCCCTTTACAACAATATATGGGGATTTATTGAAATTATGATAATTTCATTCCGGTTCCCCATTAGGGGGATATTGAATGATACATATTTGTCTAATAAGATTATGGAAAAATCGAATAAGAAAACGAAACCGCCAAAGCGCCGTGGTTCTGAATGGAATCACGGCGCTTTTCATATCGACACGATTTCCCATTAACTCCCCATTAACTACGTCATTCGTTGCGAGCGTAGCCGACTTTAAGCGGCTACGCTTTTTTAATGGCAAATACAGGAGATATTTGTCCCTTTTGGGAGGCCGTTCCCCGCCGCCGCCATTTCGATTTGTCATCCCCCAAAAATCGAAATGGAGGAACGCTATATGGCAAAGATCAATCTGCGGGATTATTACCCGTTTTACAATGCTGATCTTTTTATTGATATACCAGATGAAGTGGCGGCTGTCTTAGTGGAAGCCGAACGATTGGAGCGGAACTATATCCGTCGCGTGTTCTGGAACAAGGCGCACTATTCGCTTGATGCGGGAGACGGGATTGAGCATGAGGCGCTTTTTGTTTCGCTCTCTCCCTGCGAGGCTTACGAACGAAAAATCACAGTCGAACAGCTACACACTGCTATCGCCGCCCTGCCGGACAAGCAGGGTAAGCGGATTTACGCACATTACATACTCGGCATAAGCCAAGTCGATATTGCGCGGCTTGAAGGTGTGGACGCTCGGAATGTGCGTAAGTCAATCAGCAAGGGACTTCGGAGCATGGAAATTTTTTTGAAAAGCCATTGTTAAGTGTATCCTAATAGGCCCCACAAATCTCATGGTTATTGAGAGGGGAATTTACTTCGGGCCATGTTGGCCCGAAGTTGGGACTTCTCCCGTGCAGCTTGAAAACTAAATAAAAAGATACCCGGATACGAAGGGTGTATGTGCTGACTGACAGGCCCGCCATGACCTCCATTGTTAGAGAATGGAGAAAGCGATAAGGCCCATGCCGCAGGCTGGCCGAGGTTGGCCGCGCCGGATAAGGCACACACGCCTTGACACTTGCGTTCAGTCACAGTCCGAGCGTTGAAACGGCCATCAGGCCGTGAGCCGTCGCAGGCAATGAGGACGCCTCGCCATCAGAATGGGGAGAGGTGAAATTCCTATGGGGTGGGCAAGCCCCCGCCCGTCCGGGTTATCTGTTTTGAAATACATCATCAGGAGGCCGTGCCGAGCCTTACTATCTTATGATAGCCCGACACTTCCCGGCGTGGAACTCCTCCTAATTTGTAATGGGAGAATTGAAATGGAAAAAGATGCGACTTTAGATATGATGCTGACCGAACGGTGGAACAACAATGCTTGCCGCGGTTATATCATATGGGCAATGGAAAACTGCGGTTTTCAGCCCGAAGATATTCAGCGCGTGGTTTCCGAACTTCATTATGTTTTTGATATGAATTCCATTGAGGAAGCAGACGAGCATTACCGCAACAGTTCCTATTGATTTCGGGACAAGTTGACCCGAAGTGGTGTTATGAAGAAATAAAGAGGGACAACGCATGAAAAACGTTGTCCCTCTTTATTTTCTCATAGGACAATCAGAGAAAATCATAAACATGGAAGGAGGGGGCGATTATGGATGCAGAAAAGCATACCGATTACAGACCTCGCAAGCGTCAACATCGAAACGGTCAACAAAGAGGATCTGGTTGACGTAAGCGGTTTTACATTTGATACCTCTGTACCGCAAGAACAACGGGCGGCCCGGATTATCCAGACAGTAAAAAATCCTTACTGTTTCCGTGTGGGTGATATAGGCGTAAAGCTGGAGTTTTCAGACAACGCCCCCGCCCTCCAAGATGTGTTTACCGACCTCCTAAAACGCAAGAAAAGCGGCCTGTAAAGCCAGTTCGCAAGGCCGCGACAACATTGTTCGCATTACGCCGAAATGGTATAATATAGGTGTAATGTGATGGGAAGGAGGTCAAGATGGCACGGAAAAGCCGGGCTGTTATCACAGAGCAAAAACAAACAAAATTTAGGGTATGGCGTATTGCCATTTACATCCGGCTGTCACGGGAAGATTCACGAAGCTATGACGAATCGGAAAGTGTGACTAACCAAAGAGCTATTATCGAACAGCACATTGCCAATTTCAACGATGGCGACGAATATATTATTATCCGGGAATATGTGGACGATGGAATTTCTGGAACAACGGATGATGAACGGGACAGCTTTCAGGAAATGCTGACAGATATTAAAAATGGGCGCGTTAATTGTGTGATTGTGAAAGACCTCGCCCGTTCCTTCCGTAACTACAGTGACCAGGGTTATTATCTGGACGATTGGTTTCCAAGATACAACGTCCGTTTTGTCTCCCTGTTTCATCAGCCCCTTGACAGCTACAAGGAACCCCGGAACATGCGGAGCATTGCCGTTCCGATACAGGGCGTAATGAATGAAAATCATTGCGCGGAAACCTCCGACAAGGTACGGGAAGTCTTTGACATGAAGCGAAGAAACGGTGAGCATATCGGCTCCTTTGCTCCATTCGGCTATTTGAAGCATCCGGAGGACAACAACGCATTGGTGATTGACGAACCCGCCGCCGCTGTTGTACGGGACATATTCAATATGTTTCTGGACGGTATGAGTAAAAACGCCATCGTACATACGCTGAATGAGCATGGGGTTTTATGCCCCTCCGCTTATAAGCGTGAGGTACAAAAGCTGAAATACGCACAACCAAGTCTCGACCCAGCGAAAACGCCGCTATGGACTTCAACCTCTGTCGCAGGCATCCTAAATAACCGTATGTATTGTGGTGACATGGTGCAAGGCCGCTGGCGTGTAAAGAGCTACAAGATTCATGTGCAGGAAAGAGTACCCGAAGATGAATGGTATATCGTTGAGAACACCCACGAACCAATCATTGAACGGGAAACCTTTGAAAAAGTGCAAAAGCTATTGAAAAAGGATACACGAACAGGCCCACAGCAAAAGAAGCTCTATCTTTTCAGCGGTTTCCTGCGTTGTGCGGATTGCGGCAAGGCAATGGCCCGAAGTCAGGTAAAAGGCACAGTTTACTATTTCTGCCGCACCTACAAAGACCAGTCGAAAACAGCTTGTACGAAACATTCTATCAAGCATAACAGGCTGGAAGCGGCTGTACTCTATGCGGTTCAACAACAGGTTTACCTTGCGGTACATTACTCCAATACGATTGCCAATATCAACAAAGCCCCTTTGATGAAAAGTCAGTCGGTGAAACTTACAAACGCCTTAGAGCAGAAGCAAAAGGAGCTTGCGAAAATAGCAAGGTATAAGCAAGCGGTTTGGCAAGACTGGAAGGACGGCGAAATCTCCCATATAGAGTATCGCCATATGAAAGAGGATTACGACAGGCAGACCGCAGAGCTTCAACAGGTTATTGACACGCTGGAACAGGAAAAGGCAGAGCTTGAAAAAGGGATTGATACCGAAAATCCATTCTTGGCTACTTTCCGGCAGTATCAAAACATCGAAAAGCTGACAAGGGACATTTTGATAGAATTGGTTGAGTGTATCAAGATACATGAAAACGGCAACATCAGCGTCAAGTTCCGATTTGCCGACGAGCTACGCCGGATTACAGAGTTTATAGAAGTGAATACCCATGAAAACGCGGTTTAACGGAGCCGCATTTTAAAAGGCAGTTTGTTTTCCTTTTATTGTAGGCTCCGTAGGTCCGGTAGGCCCGGTAGCGCCGGTAAGTCCAATGGGTCCAGTAGCGCCAATAGGCCCAGTAGGCCCGGTAGCGCCGGTAAGTCCAATGGGCCCAGTAGCGCCAATAGGTCCGGTAGGCCCGGTAGCGCCGGTAAGTCCAATGGGTCCAGTAGCGCCAATAGGCCCAGTAGGCCCGGTAGCGCCGGTAAGTCCAATAGGCCCAGTAGGCCCGGTAGCGCCGGTAAGTCCAATGGGCCCAGTAGCGCCAATAGGTCCGGTAGGTCCAGTAGCGCCAATAGGTCCGGTAGGCCCTGTTGGTCCAGCAGCTCCTGGGCATCCAGTGGGTCCTTGACAACCCCTAGGCCCAGTAGGCCCTGTTATGATACAACGACGACGGCAAGAACAATGATCATCATTAGACTCTATATAGTTATTCATATGGAATTTCCCTTCTATAATTATTTGCTTATATATGGAAACATTATAAAGAATTTAATCCTTTATACCCATAGAATATGTCTGATTGTACATGTCTGTTAATTTATACCGGTTAGTACATTATACGAGATTTGCTGATAAGTAGTAGAAGTTCATATTCCAAGTCCGTATTATGGTTGGTACGTTTTTAAGTAGTTGGTTGAGAAAATATATTGATTTTCTCAACCGGGATAAATTTAGTCTTCAAATAGTGGAAGACTTGGCAAAGGATCTTCTATGACTTTTGTTATATTACTAACTTCATGTGAGTCCTCATAATATTCCCGGTATTCATAAACACCGATAAAGACAGCTCCTATAAAAGCCAAAATTATAATTAATAGTCTTTTCATGATTAATTAACCTCCATAAATATTATGATGTAAAAATGTAAAATGACAAGCAAGATTTGTAAGAAAAATCTAATATAAAAAATATAATAATCATGTAAATTAGTTTTTGACGGATTACTGTACATTGAAAACTTAATATTGATAGTTAGTAAGTTGGGTGGTATTCTATTATTGAAGATTACTTTATATAACAAGAAAGGCGAGAATTAATTGAATAATAATTTAATAACATCATGCAAACACAAGTATATTGTAGGCTACTCGTTAAGAATGCCTCAACCATTTTTTCGTAATTTACCTTGTGATCATTGTGGTTTAAGAATCAAATTGAGTTTTCCATGGCGGCTTCTATACATCTTTATGTATTTTAGCGGCTTGTTCTTCGCCTATGGTATAGCAACATCTGTTCATATAAGACTCTTAGGGAATACATTTTTGGTTTCACTCGCAATTTTCATTTTGCTAAGCTGGATAATCGGACAACTAAACAGGCTTATTTTAAGGTACGGAAAATGGGTTGAAGTGGGATAAATGAAATGTATGTATTCTTGTATAAACCAATAACTGTGGAGGTCAATATGATTTATAGAAATGCTACGCTTACGGATATTTCTGCAATTTCAGAACTGCAAAACAAATATCATGTCTCAACCATCAGCGAAACGGATAAACCGGATGGATTTGTGACTACATTATTTACTGAGAGCAATTTCGAGGAACTCATTACTGAGGAAAACGGCATCGCACTCGCCTGTGATGGCGACCGCATTGCCGCGTATGTCATGGCGGCCTCCTGGTCCTACTGGTCGAAATGGCCGCTTTTTGCGTATATGATTTCGGACCTGCACAAAATGCAATATATTGATGTTGTATAAATAAAGTTGACACCCTATTCTCAAGGATTTTGATATATAATCAAAAGAGAATAGGAGTGAAAATATTATGGCGACAAATCGTAATCAAAAATCTTATGACAACGAGTATAAAGC
>POVV01000229.1_pt1 | contig 44884 bp, 43 predicted proteins | sample 1560271 | NCBI WGS metagenome assembly POVV01 (sample SAMN08337232, study PRJNA429181) | Bioreactor metagenome, whole genome shotgun sequencing project. | biome: cows' rumen and soil; feature: anaerobic; isolation source: anaerobic chemostat enrichment culture, galacturonate as sole carbon... | reverse complement strand
CCTCATAGCTTGTCTTCATCTGATCCACTGCAACGGTAAGGGAATCTGCCTGTCCTGAAACAATGGCTGCTCCTGTTACGCAGAGGTCGTTCCACATACCGCTTGGCAGATATTTTCTGTCAAAATACGGAATATTTAAAATGGAACTGTCATTTGCATATTTATCATAGTAAGGAGCCAGTCTTCCCGTATCACTTACCACATTGTCAAGTCCGGAAGGCATACCGCATTTGGTTGCAAGGTAAGAACAAATGTCTTCCCGGGCAAGGAATTCCATAAACTGTTTTACTTCCTCCGGATGCTTTGTGGTCTTTGACATGCCCACTGCAAAGTGCTCCCCTGTCATCAGGGACTGTTTTAACCCCTCTTCTCTTGCAGGAAGAGGCATAAAGCCCATTTTTGTATCCTGGTTCTGAACGTAGGTTTCTGTGATTCCGCTGGCAGCGGTGAACATGAAAGCTGCCTTATCGGCCGCAAGAGCCTTAATGCCAGTCATGAAATCTGCTGTAACTGCATCTGTATTGAAATATCCCTTCTGTCTCCAGGAATCAATCTGATTTACAACCGTATTCCACTTGCTCCAATCAAAGCTGCCGTCTAAAAGGGCAGACTGATTGGCCTCATCCTCGTTTGTGATCAAAGTTGGTGCCACGAAATCCATCATATTTCCCATGGTGTAGCTGTCTTTTCCGCCAAGCTGAATTGGGGTAAGTCCTGCTGCCTTGATCTTCTCACAGGCTGCCTCAAAATCAGCCCAGGTTTTGATGTCATCCACATTCACACCGGCTTCTTCCAGAACATTTTCATTGTAGATCATTCCGGTTAAATCCATGTCAATGGGTAAGGTATAAAGGTTTCCTTCTCCGTTAGTGATCTGCTCCTTAATGCTTGGGGCAATGTGAGATGCAAATTCAAAATCATTCAAAGGAGATAAGTATTCTGCATATCTTGCAACTGCCCAGCCATGGGTTGTCCACACATCAGGAAGCTGGTTGGAAGCCATTCTGGTCTTCATGATATCAGAAAAATTACTCCCAGGCATGACCGCCTCCACACCGATTCCTGTTTCCTCTGTAAACTGCTTGCAAACATCCTGAATGGCATCGCTGACAGACTCACCATTTAAGTTATATAAAAATTCAATGGTAACACCTGTGGAAGCTACTGCATTCCCTTTTGATTCTGTCTCTTTTACTGCTTGTGCAGCTGTGGTCGTGGTTGTCTCCGCAGGCTCTTCAGGTGCCTTGGAGCAGCCTGACATGCTGACTGCAATGAAACCTGCCATCGCGGCAAGTGCTAACTTCTTCATAAATATTCTCCCTTACATTCCTATTAGTTTTTAGCCGGCTATTTTGTATCCTTAGTTTATCATAGTCCTTTGGAATCCGTAAGATACTCAAATCTACACTTTCAGGCTCATTTCCATCATTTTCCCCATGGGGGATTGAAAATCATTGATAATATGGATACAATATAGGCCCAGGAGGTGACTCAACATGAAAAAACGCCAAAGCTTTCAAAACCGGTTTTTGGCCCTGTTTCTCATCAGTATTGTTATGCCTATCATCATCATGGCCACCATACTTGCCTTTTACTTTCAAAAAAGGATATACAGGGACAATGAAAAGTACTTTTCAACCTCCCTTTACTCTATTTCAACCAATTTAAGCACCTATGTATCCGACTTAAAAAGGCTGGCTCTTACCCCTTATATTTATGATGATATTCTGAACTTTTTTGCAGCTGTTGAAAATGGAAAATATACAAAGGACGGTTCCTCAGATTACCGGATCGAGCGCCACCGGCAAAATTATACCACTTCCATGCAGCGTATTTTAAATACCGCCAGGGAGGATATTCTGGCAGTATCTTTCATGCCTGTAAACCCGGACAACCATATCATCGTCACTGCAACAAAAACCAGTGATCTTATCAATACCACAGACTACCCTTACCAGCTGGAGCCCTGGTATCAGCAGGTTTTACATTCAGCGGACCCTTATTATTTTATGGTTTCAGAACCTCCCCCTTATATCCGTGCTGAGACAACGGTCATCTCCGCCCTTCATACGGTCCGCAACGTGTACACCAAACGGAAGCTGGGCGTCATACGGATCGATGCCTCCGACAAAATCATTAAGGATATTTTCAGCAGTGTAAGCTTAAGCGAAAATTCAGGCTTTGTGATTGCAGGTCAGGACGGAACTCCTGTTTACCAGGTTGGAAAGGTGGAAAAATGTGTCCTTGAAACGCTTTCTTCCCCGAAACATAAAATCCAGACAGACTCTGATACGTACCTTCTGTATAAAAGTGATATTTCAGGAATGCCCTGGCAGCTTATTTTTGTCTCTTCCCAAAAGGATATTTTTAAGCAGGTATCCATTGTGTGGAGCCTGGCTGCTGTTTTAAGCCTTTCCTCCATTCTGGCCGCATTCTCCATTTTCCGCTCCAACTCAAAAAAGACTGCCCTTGCTTTAAATTCCATTTTAAATACCATGAAAAAGGTGGCACGGGGAGATTTGGAGGCATCTGTCCCTGACACAGACCTTTTGCAGAACGATTCCTTTAACACGGAAGAATTGTCCCTGATTGCGGAGAATCTAAATGAGATGATCCAGAAGCTGGAGCTTTACATTGACCGGTCCTATAAATATGAGATTGACCGGCAGGAGGCAGAATACCGGGCTCTTCAAAGCCAGATCAACCCCCATTTTCTCTACAATACCTTAAACTGCTTTCTCACCATGAACCGGATCGGGATGAAAAAAGAGCTGGAGGACAGCATTATCCAGCTCACCCGAATATTCCGCTATACCTGCAGCGATGCAAAGCTGACCACGGTTGAAGAAGAATTTGAATTCTGCATCCAATACTGCAATCTCCTTAAAATACGCTATGATGAACGGCTGACCTTTATAAGCTCCATGGAAGAAGAGGCGAAGAACATTTCCATTCCAAGGCTCCTCATACAGCCTCTTGTGGAGAATGCCTTAAAGCATGGAATGGACGGGGACGGTATTTCCATTATTATCTCTATCTCCGCCTCCATTGAGGACCATACCCTGATCCTGGAAGAAAAAAATAACGGAATTCCCATTCATATTAAGGAAGTATACTCCGATGGAAAGGTTGGTATAAGAAATGTGGAAAACCGGGTAAAAATCTTTCATCCCCGTGCATCCTTTGAAATAAATCTGGCTGGAGACATTACTTCCATGACAATCAAAATACCTTTGGAAGGAGGAATTTCTTTATGAAAATTTATTTAGCTGATGATGAACGCCTGATCCGGCTGGGATTAAAAAGCATGATTGAGGAGCTTTATCCCAACGTACACCGGTTTTTTGAAGTGGAAAACGGAGAAAAGCTTTTAGAACAGCTGGAAAAGGAGACGCCGGACCTGATATTCCTGGATATCCATATGCCAATGCTCACCGGACTGCAGGCACTTTCCCGGTTTCATGAGCAGCAGATCCCTGTGGTCATGCTGACCGGATATGCCGAGTTTTCCTATGCACAGGAAGCTTTAAGACTGGGGGCCATTGACTATCTTTTAAAACCGGCCAGTCTTGACGAGGTCCGGGCTACCATGGAAAAAGCAGCTTCTCTTTTTGGAGAGCGGGAGCTTTTACTGAAAAAGGATTATGAACTGGAATTTGAAAAAATTCTCGACCTCTACACATCCATCCGGTTTTTACAGACTCCAAGTTATGTTCTCCCCCCTTACACGGCTGTTCTGTTTTATGTTGACCATTACCATAAGGAAACCTTTAAAAACGATTTGGATGAGCTAAATGCCTTGCTCTCTTCCATCTCCTCCCGCCACGGTGCCAGGTTTACATTGACATTTCTTCCTACAGGGGAAATCTGTTATCTTACCAGTACAGCGATTCCCCCTAAGGAGTTTAAGAAAGATCTGATCCGGTTTCATCAGACCAGCGGATGTGTTGCAACCGGATTTCACATTTCAGCCGGTGATCTTTCTCAGCTGTTTGCACAGTTTAAAGCAGTTCAAAAGATGGAGAGCCTGCGCTTTTGCGTTGGCCTTGGGTCGGTTTTATCAGAGAAAGAACGTCTGGCGTTTTCCCCTCTTCTCCCTTTTTCAGATTTGATGGAGAAGCTTTTGATCGCCCGCCAGACTGATGATATGATAGGTTTTCAGAATCTACTCCACACACTTTCCCTTTTTCCTCATGAAAAAGAGGTCTTTGAACTTTGTGATGATTCCTTAAACCGCATTCTTACCATGGAATCCGGAACAGCCGCCGGTATTGACTCCGTCAGCCGGCTCGTAGACTTTTTTAAGCAGATGACTTCCCAAAACCAGAGCATTGACTTAATTGATAGAATCAACGTTTATATTGAGGAGCATTATATGGACCAGATCGGGATCAATACCATTGCAGATATGATTGATATATCACCCAACTACTTAAGCAAAATCTATAAGATGAAAACCGGTGAAAAGTTTGTTGACCACTTGACCGGGGTCCGAATAAAAAAGGCAATGGAACTTATATCAGGGGGACATACTGCCACGGTACGGGATACGGCTGAACGAGTGGGATATTTCAGCACCAGGTATTTTACCAAAGTTTTCTTAAAAAGTACGGGAATCTCACCTTCCGAATATTTAAAGAGCCATATGCTGAGCGAAGGGAAGCCCACTTATCCGTAAGAGAACTGTTATTTATACATCCACCATATGGATGCTGTTGCAAAAAATTCAAAAAAAGATAAATTTACTTATATTGACCGAATCGGTTTATGGTGCTATAATCAAGCCATGAACCGATTCGGTCAAAACTAATTCAGAAGGTGGGAACAATGGAAAAATTTAAAGAACTCTCAGAAGAAAGGCAGCAACCCATTATTGAGGCGGCATTAAAGTGTTTTGGAAAGCATGGATACAAAAAGGCCTCCATGGGTGATATTGCCCAAAACAGCGGCGTGTCCAAGCCAATGCTGTTCCATTATTTCGGCACAAAAAGAGATCTGTACCTGTACCTGTCGGAATATGTGAGAACTGTTATGCTTGACGCTTATAAACGCAGTGAAATCAATTCATATGATGATCTGTTTGAACGCATTATTACGGCTTCCAGAATGAAAATGGGCATACTGGAAAGGTACCCTAATATATTGAAATTTATTATCAGCATGTTTGATGAAACCGATGATGCAGTTACGGATATAACAAAAAAAATCATGCCCGAATCCCAGCGTTTTTCCTATGACCTGGTGTTAAAAAAGGATGATGCTGTTAAATTCAAGGAAGGCGTGAATATTGATGAAGTCATGCGCCTGATGTTTCTAATGGCCGAAGGATATGCCCACGAAATGTCCGATGAGCGGTGCAGCCTTGGGGAAATAACAGAAGAAATGGAAAGAATCATGAACATGCTGAAAAGCAATCTGTATAAGGAGGAATACCTGTGATGTATATACTGAAAATCCTTGATAAAGAAGCCGCTTCCCTTAAGGTATCAGGAGGAAAAGGCGCCAGTCTTGCAAGGCTGATCCAGCGGTTCCCGGAAAGCGTGCCGGGAGGCTTTATTATTACAACAGAATTTTTTAAAGCATATATCCTTCCTGCTGTAAACCATGCCCGGGACGATGCAAAATCCGCAGTTTCCGGGCTGACCCTGCCCTCCGAAGCCAGGGAACTGATACGATCCGCCTATGACGGCCTGGGGGATAACCTTTCCGTTGCAGTCCGTTCCTCTGCCACAGCCGAGGATCTGCCGGATGCTTCCTTTGCCGGCCAGCAGGACACTTATTTAAACGTCTCCGGTTTTGAAGCCGTAATAAAAGCGGTGATCAGCTGCTTTGCATCCCTGTATAACCAGCGGGCAGTTTCTTACCGGGCAAAAAACGGGTTTGATGAAAGCGAAGTTCAAATGGCCGTAGTCGTTCAAAAAATGGTAGATGCAAAGGCGGCAGGGGTCATGTTTACCGCCGATCCCATAACCTCAGACCGTTTTACAACTGCCATTGAAGCGGTGGAAGGCCTTGGAGAAGAGCTGGTGTCCGGACGCAAGATCCCGGTTACATGGACTGTCAAGAGCGGCATCGTAAAGAAAAGAAGCGGCCCAGAGCCATGTCTGACCGAAACCCAGGTAACCGCCCTTTCTGCCATGGGAAAAAAGATCGAAAAGGAATTCGGCAGTCCCCAGGACATAGAATGGTGCTTTGACGGGAAGAGGTTCTACATTGTACAGTCCCGGGCAATCACCACCCTTTTCCCCTGCCCCTCCTCATCCGACGGCTTTAAGCGCTGTTATATCTCCGTCGGACACTTACAGATGATGACCGATACCATGCTGCCCCTCGGCATGTCCCTTTGGAAATTGATGTCAAAAACCGTGAAGATCACGGAAATCGGCGGGCGGCCTTATATGGAGATCACTCATAACTTAAACAGCCCCGTCGGCAAAGCTCTGGTACGGCAAAAACTGTCCAATTCCGATGAGCTGATGAACAACGCATTCAATCAGGTCCTGGGAAGAAAGGAATATTTAAAATCCATTCCAAAAGGCCAGAAAAGCGACTTTGCCATTCCAAGGGATGTGGGCAAATGCATCACTGCCGGATTCAGAATCTACCGGAAAAACGATCCTGCCATCATTGACGGTTACAACCGCCGCATGGAGGCAGCAGTCCAAAAGACAAAAAAGGGACTTGACCGTCTGACCGGCAAAGCGGTGATCGATTATATTGTTAGCGACACGGATAATCTGATGAAAAGCCTGTTTGACCCGGATGGTTTAGGGCCTCTTATGGTCGCCTTCTACCTCACAAAGTCCATTGATAAAGCAGGAAAGCTCCTCCTTGGACGGGACAATATAAGCGTTGATGTGTCAAAATCCATAAAGGGGAATATCACCTCAGAAATGGGATTTTACGTCAGCCGCATTGCAGACACTGCAAGAAATTACCCGGAGGCTGTAAAATACCTTGAAACAGCAGGGGATTCCTTTTCCGTTGACGAATTGAGGAAACTGCAGGGTGGTGAGGGAGCTGCAAAGGCCTTTGAAGAATTTTTCTCACGGTTCGGAATGCGCTGCCCCGGGGAAATTGACATCACAAAGCCCCGGTTTGCAGAGGCACCGGAAAAGATCCTTCCCACCGTGCTGGCCGACATAAGGCTCCCGGAAGGCCATGCGGAGCAAAAGCTCCTTCAGGGGAAGAAAGAAAGCGATGAAGCAGTAAAAACCATGGTTCTGGCTGCCAAAAAGAAATGGGGAGCAGGGAAAGCAAAGAAGCTGGCAAAGCAGCTTTCCTTTTACCGGAATTTCTTAGGACTGCGGGAATCCCCGAAATATTACTGGATGAAACGGTACTGGGAATACAGGCAGGCGATCATCCGGGAATCTGAAAAGCTTGTGAGGGAAGGCAGGCTGAGAAAGGCAGAAGATGTGTTCTATTTAAGCCTACCGGAGCTGGCCGCCTTATTTGCCGGAGAACAGGAACCTGATTATTGGAAAATTGATAGACTGCGGGCGGATTATGAAAAGTACGCCTCTTTAACACCGCCCCGCCTCATCTTCTCTGACGGAGAAGTGGTGGAAGGGGAATACAAACGAAAGGTTCCAGGCGGGGCACTGCCGGGGCTTGCCGTATCAGGCGGCGTGGCAGAGGGCCGGGCCAGGGTCATCCTGGACATTAAGGAAGCAGACAGAATAGAAAAGGGTGACATCCTGGTGACTAAATTCACCGACCCAAGCTGGACACCTGCCTTTATCTCTGTGAGCGGACTTGTCACAGAGGTTGGCGGAATGGCCACCCACGGTGCAGTCATCACAAGGGAATACGGCCTGCCTGCAGTAGTGGGCGTGACCGATGCCACAAAGCACATTAAGGATGGGGACCGGATCCGTGTAAACGGCAATATGGGGTATATTGAGTTTTTGGAATGAGAAAGGAGACTCATCAGTGAACGCAATTCATATTAAAAACCTTACCAAAAGCTATGGGGATCACAGAGGCATTGAAGATGTAAGCTTCTCCGTAGAAGAAGGAGAGATCTTCGGCTTTATCGGGCCAAATGGAGCCGGTAAATCCACTACCATCCGCACCCTTCTGGCACTGATCCATCCCACCTCCGGAAGCGCGGAGATCTTTGGCAGGGACTGCATCAAACAGGCTGCTGAAATCGCAAAGGATGTGGGATATCTGCCCGGAGAATCCTCCTATTATGACAATATGACGGTCCGGGAGCTGGTAACGTACGCAGCGGATTTGTACGGCATAAAGAACGATGGAAGAATAAAAGAGCTTTCCAGGCGCCTGGGTCTGGACTTATCCCGTAAAATTTCCGACTTGTCTCTGGGCAACAAAAAGAAAGCAGGGATCCTGTGCGCACTGCTCCACTCTCCCAGACTCATTATATTAGATGAACCCACCAGCGGCTTAGACCCGCTGATCCAGCAGGAGTTTTTTACAATTTTAAAAGAAGAAAACGAACGTGGCGCGACGATCTTCTTTTCTTCCCACGTTCTGTCGGAGGTACAGAAAGTCTGCGACCGGGTGGCCATTTTAAAAGAAGGAAAGATGATAGGCGTACAGAAAATCAGCGAACTTCGGGCCAACAGCCATAAAAAAATCAGTGTTACGGCAGAGGAACTACCGTCAGGCTATTTTGACCTTACGGGAGTTACCAATTATCATCAGGAAGGCCATACTGCCTCATTCATGTTTATGGGGAATATGGGAGAGATTCTGACAAAGCTGTCTGCCTTAAAGGTCCACGACCTGTTTATCGAGGAACCGGCGCTGGAAGAAATTTTCATGCACTATTACAGGTGAGGTGATGGGGATGACCGTATTTAAGTATGAACTGAAACAGTTAAAGAAAAATATCATCATCTGGTCTCTGTCTATGGGCGTGCTGATCTATCTCATGCTGCCCACGTACCTTGGCTTTATCTCAGGGACAGATGCCATGATGGTTGAGGCCATTAAAAACAATCCGATGTTTGAAGCCTTAGGACTCAGCGCCGCCTTTGTCATGACTCCCCTTGGCATGTTCAGCTTTTTAAACAGCTTTGCCATGACAGCGGCGGCAATCCATGGAATGAGCATTGCCTTTTCTTCCCACACAAAGGAATATTTGAACAAATCAGCAGAATTTCTGCTGACAAAGCCCCTTTCCAGGCGCAGGGTCTTCTTTAGCAAGCTTCTTGCCTGTACGACAGACAGCCTGATTGTGGGAGCCGCCTATATCACAGGAGCAGCACTCGCTCTTCTGACCGTTAAAGGCATTTCCGTTGATTGGAGGGCTTTTTTTCTCATAGGAGGATCCCTTGTGCTTCTGGAGCTGATGTTTGTGACTTTCGGAACAGCTGCAGGGACGTTTTTCCCCAATGTGCGGACGCCTGTTCTCGTATCCTCCTGCATCATGTTTGCCTTCTTTTGCTTAAGCTCCATGTCAAAGAAGATCCAGGAACCGGTACTGGGCTATCTCACCCCCTTTGGCTTCTTTGACCCCGTCAGAATCGCTGAAGCCGGATTTTACCAGTGGAATTATGTGGTGTGGTATGTGATCCTGAGCGGGGGGCTGCTGTTTGTCAGCTGCAGAATATTTCTAAAAAAAGACGTTGTGTTTGGAGGCTGAACATGAAGACGATTTATTTAAAAGAGCTGAAATTGACGAGAAAACTGTTGATTATATGGCTGGTGCTGATTGTAATGCTTACAGGATTTGCAGCAATAGAATTTGTGGTGCTAAAGGATGCAATGGGGGAAATCGCAGAGCTGGCAGATGGCTTCCCAAAAATCATATTGATTTTATTCGGGCTTAATGGAGTGAGAATTGACACTCCCCTGGGGGCCTATCAGTGCATGGTATTCTGGACCGACTTACTTGCCTTCTTTTATGCGGGATTTTCTGGGGTATATGCCGTTTCCAGGGAAGAAAAATTTGGCACAAGCGAGTTCCTGTTCTCAAAGCCTTATAAGCGTTCCGCTATCATTTGGGCGAAAATCGGAGCGGCAGTAACAAATCTTGGGATATTTTCCCTCACGGTGGGGATCATGTCATATTTGTGTATCATTCTTCCCCTGGGTGACAGGAGCATCGTGGGCACGCACTTGATCACAACGATAGGAATATTTATCACGCAAACTGTGCTTTTTTCCATAGGGCTTTTCATTTCGGGCCTTGCGAAAAATTATAAAGCAGCAAGCCTTATTACAATGCTTACGGTCCTGACATTTTACGTAATCAGTTTTGTGCTGGATTATGCCGGTACCATGGACTTCTTAAATGCTCTGACACCGGTGAGTTATTTTGATGTGGTGTCGGTCTCAGAACACGGACTAAACCCTTTCTATATCCTGCTTTCATTCGTGATCATTTTGGTCAGCTGTTTTATGGCAGGCCAGCTTTACACAAAAAAAGATTTGCGCCCTTCGTAAATAGCAAAATAACGGAGCTGGGTTTATCAATAACCCAGCTCCTCATAAACAGAAAACTGAAATGATTATTCCGGGATTCCCTTTTAATACCCCAATTCCTCATTTACGATAATTACCTTGATCCGTTCCTTCACAAATTGTCCTGCAATCAAAACAAAATCATTGCAGATCCTTTCCTTGTGTCTGCAGTCAATACAGCGGTCAAGAGCCGTACAGGGAGTTGCCTTATTAAGCCGCTTTGCATCCAGGGGAGCCGCAATCTGCCTGGCTCTTTTCACTGCCGCCTGGGCATTTTCTGTTATTTTATTCGTCCCCACAACAACAATAACCTGCTTGGGTCCATACAGCATGGGGGCGACCCGGCTCCCATTGCCGTCAATGTTAAAAATCTTTCCGTCCATGGTGACGGCATTGGCTCCGGTAACAAACGTATCAGCAGAAAAGTTTTTTAGGTATATCTCACGTTTTTCTTCCCGGGTAAGGGCCGGATCAAATTTATCCAGAAAGTTAATCTCACGTTTTCTCAGATCATCAAATACTCCCGTCTGCTCAAGGGTAACCGAATCCCCGCAGCCTACGGTGGTTCCATCTGCTATAAACGTCCTCAAAAGACTCAGAAGCTCCTTTTTATCCCTGACATGGAAACCTGCCATGTTATTCTGATGAAGGCTTTTTATCAATGACGGAATGTCCCCCCCTTTTTGGGGCAAAGAAAGACTCATAAATTTTCCCTCCAAAGTTATAAATAAGAATTCCTGACAAAATGATGGTCCCGCCGGTCAGGGTCGCCTTGTCCGGGACCTCATTTGCCATAAGAAAACCAAAGATGCTCGTTAAAAAAGGGGTCACAAACATATAATTGCTGACCTGTGACATTTGCTTTGCCTTTGCAAACGCTTTTGACCAGGATACATAGGCGATAGCGCTGGAGCCTATGCCCAGAGTCACAACATAGAATATCTGAATTCCGGGAGCGTATAGCACCTCATTGACAGATGTCGGAAGAAATACGGCAAGAAACAGGGTTCCAAAGAAAATACTGAAGGCACTGGACTGAAGCGCCGGATAAGTTTTCGTCAGTTTTCTCTGCAAAAGGTTGTAAATGCTGACCAGAAAAGCCGCCAGGAACAGCCAGAACAGGCCTGGGTTAATAGAAAATATCCCATTCATCAGGGTCAGGACCAATACGCCGATGAACTGGATCCCAATGGCAGCCCACTGGAAGCCCAGCAGCCTTTCCCCGTAAATGAAACGGGCAAGAAGCGCGGTTATGACCGGAACTGTGGCAATCACAACGCTGCCAGTGGAAGCCGTTACCATTCCCTGCCCTTTGTTAAAAGCAATCATGTAAAGGAAAAAACCGGCTGCTCCGGAAGCCATGAACCATAAAACATCTCTCTTACCTGGCAGCTTCATCCTTGTAAAGAAAGCTACTGTGGCCAGGGCCAGAGACGCCACCGCGTACCGAAGAAATCCAAGGGAAAACGGGGAGAAGTACCCAAGCGCCAGCTTTGTGAACACATAGGCCAGTGACCAGAAAATAATGGTTGTGGCCGCATAAGGGTGAAAGCTATCTTTCCATTTCATATATGTACCTGCCTTTTCGCCGTTTGTTACGGTTGTCTACCTGCTACCCTATAATTTACCACGGAAATGTTGTAAAGAAAAGAAACAATCCTTTATGCTGCGCTTTCATTCCCAGAGTCTTACAGCAACAGAGAAAACGGAAACACCAGAACCAGCGCCGGAAGAATGTTAAGCACCCTGGTCTTCTTAATATTGGAAATCTTAAGCCCCACGGCAAGGGTGATGATCCCGCCGCAGGCCTTGAAATTTGCCAGCATGATATCTGTCACCAGGGGCAGGATAAAGGAGGCCCCGTAAAACAGTAAGGTCCCTATCATAAGCTGGGGAACCGCAATAAATCCCACCAGATACCCGGCGGTTGTGCCGAAGATCATGGCCGTAAAGAAATCCATGACAGACTTTGCATAAAGAATGGAATGATCCCCTGTCATACCGGAATTCATGGCTCCAAATATTCCCGTCCCGCTGAAACAGAACAGAATAATCAGGCTGATGAGAACATCAAGCTGATCCTCGTTTAACTGGACCGGAAGTCTGGCCTCCAGCCTCCGAAGTCCGGTCAGCAGACGGTCTTCCAGGCTCAGGAGTTCACCGATAACCGATCCAATAATCACAGCAAGAACCACCGCTGTCAGGCTTTCCAGCCGGATGATCAGGTAGATCCCCATGGTGATCGCCGACAGCCCGAATATATTGGGAAGAGCTTCGGCTAGTTTTTGCGGAAAATGGTTCTTTAAAAAGGCACCCAGGATCCCTCCCAGAAAAACAACAATGCAATTAATTATGACTCCCTGCGGCATATCTTTTGTCTCCTTTAACAATTCATTCTGATGGTATCATGTTTCTGTGTATTTTAGAAAACAGTTCCAGAAATTCTTCTCTTTTTTCTTGTGAAATGCCTTCAAAAGTCTCTTCTTCCAGTTTTAGAAAGATTTCATGTACCCTTTGCTCCAGCTTTTGCCCCTTTCCTGTCATAAACACATGAAAGGAACGCCTGTTTCCATTCAGACGTTTTCTTTCAATAAGACCCTTTGCTTCCATCCCGTTCAATACGCTTGTAATGGTCGCGGCTTCAATATAACATGCTGCTGCGATCTCTTTCTGGGTTGCTCCATCATGGTCTCTTAAATAATCCAGAACCTTTGGCTGACCCGTGGTCAATTCCGTATCCTTCAGGACTTCCATGAGCCTCCTCTGATAAATCGCCTGATTTGCCATCAGCAGATAGTGAAATGTCATGATTCGTCATCCTTTGAATAGTTAGATTTCTAATTATTATATTTCTAATCTTTTTTATTGTCAATCTGATTTCATCAAATCAAATTCCGAGAACAATAATACCAGGAAAAACGTGTTTTCCTGGTATTGCCAATATAAAGCCTTATTTCATTTTACTGCCCACTGACTCAAATTCCTGATAAATCTCTTTGGAAGGCTGAGATGTTACCAGTGATACGATGATTATAGCCGCACATGCAGTGGTAAAGGCCGGAAGCAGCTCATAGATATTCCATATGCTGCCCAATGGACGTACTGCATATTTCCAGATAAACACCATAACACCTCCTGACACCATACCGGCTATGGCACCCCATAAATTGCTCCGCTTCCAGAACAGGGCAAAAAGCATCACCGGCCCAAAGGAGGCACCAAATCCCGCCCATGCAAAGGATACTATGGTGAACACCGAGTTGTCAGGATCCCAGGCCAGGATCATACCCACCAGTGCGACTCCAATAACCGTAAGCCTTGCTACCATCATAGATGCTTTTGTGCTCATCTTAATCTTTAAAAAGTCCTGCATAAGATTCTGGGATACACCGGAAGCAGCAGTCAGAAGCTGGGAATCTGCGGTTGACATGGTACATGCCAGGATTCCCGCCAGAACCACACCGGCAACAATGGCTAATAAAAATCCGCTTTTCCCTAAAAGATCTGCCAGCCTGATGATAATGGTTTCTGCCTCAGACCCGGTTGACAGCATGGGAATATGGCCGGCAACTGAAACACTGTATCCGATGATTCCAATGAGAACCGCAACAAACATGGAGATAACCACCCATACAGTAGCAATCCGGCGGGAAGTCCTAAGCTTATCTTCATCATTGATAGCCATAAACCGCAGCAGGATATGGGGCATTCCAAAATAACCAAGTCCCCAGGCCAGGGTGGAGATGATGGAAAGAAACCCATAGGGAGTGGCGCTGCCATTTGACAAGTTGTGAACCTGGACCATGCTTAAATAGCCCTCGAGAGACCGGGCATTATCCATAACATTGTTCCAGCCGCCAGATACCAGTATTCCGAAAAAAACAATGATAACCAGTGCAATGCTCATGACAATGCTTTGGATTAAATCTGTGGTCGACACGGCCATAAATCCGCCCATTACTGTATAGCCCACAATTACGGCCGCACCTGCAATCATGGCTCCATGGTAATCAATCTGAAACAGGCTGTTAAACAGCGTGCCTATTGCCTTGAATCCGGATGCGGTATAAGGAATGAAAAAGATCAGAATAATGACAGCAGAAATGCACATCAAAATGTTTTTCTCATCCCGGTAACGCCTTGAAAAAAAATCCGGAATGGTAATGGAATTGCACACCACCGAATACCGACGAAGGCGTTTTGCGACAAGCAGCCAGTTTAAATAGGTACCCACAGCCAGACCAATGGCAGTCCATCCTGCATCTGCGATTCCGGTTAAATAAGCAACTCCCGGAAGTCCCATAAGCAGCCAGCTGCTCATATCGGAGGCTTCCGCACTCATGGCAGTAACCAGCGGCCCCAGCTTCCTCCCTCCCAGGTAGAACTCATCCGCAGAATCACCGCCCCCCTTTTTGCTGTAATAAAATCCTATGTAGACCATACTGACCAGATAAATGATGATGGATAATAAAATCCCCGCCTGCCCTATGCTCATAACTTCCCTCCTGTTGTCGAAATGTTTAGACAGCTTTTTATGTAAACATAATAAGCCATAATGGGGGTATTATAGCATGGGTGGAAATAGAACGCAACGCAGAACGAAGTATAGACTATATACTAGACGTTTTATATTAAATATATTAATATTCTTTATTTTAAAAGGATTTTATACAATACGGTATCTTATAATAAATCTAAGACAAGTCTTATTTTCAGTCATGATTCCGGTAGAAAACCGCTTAAAAATGAAGGCAGAACACATGCACTGTACTGGCGGAGCGAATATTCTCCGCCGCATAAACACCAGTCATACATGAGGGACCTCTCACACAGGGCATAAAGCTTGACCATTTCACTAACACTGAAACGGGTACCTATCTCCCCCTTTTCCTGTCCCTGTGCAATAATCCTTCGAAGAAGCTTATAATAAGTCCTGTTATGGTCCAGGAGGTGTTTCTCTCCGTTGGTAACAAGCTGGGTAGATAGAAGCCTTGCCAGCAGATCAATGGAAATACTGTTTTCAATCATACCAAACAGCTCGCGGTTGAGGAGCAGCAGCTTTTCCATTGCCGGTAATTCCGGTTCAATGATATTGGTCAGCTCTTCATATTTATCGTCAAACAGGACGCTCAAGGTGCTTAGCAGCGCATCCTTTCCATCAAAATAATGATAAAAAGATCCTTTGGAAGTCTGGGACAGTTCAATGATTTCTTCTACCGTAGTATCCTCATATCCTTGTTCATAGAATAACTTCCAGGCCGCATTCACGATCTTCCCCCTGGTATTCCGAACATTCTTTTTTGCCATGCCCGGCCCTCCTTGCATTCAAGCATTTTGATCTTCGGTTCTTCAGCAAGTATAACACAGGATAGGGGATGCTGTCCATTTTTCTATGACAGCTTAAGGCTCATCTTACTTGAAAAAAGCTTTATCCAGGATCCAGTCAAAAGCCTGCCTTCTGACCTGTAAAATTCCCGATAATTGCTGACTACCCGTAATGCCTAATACTTGGGAAAAGAATAATCTCTCTTGTCCCTACCATCCAAAATATTCCCTTACATTTTTATAACATATTGATTCGATCATCTCTTTTATATATATTTCATCAGAGAAATATTCCCCTCGCTCCACCAGCTCTCCTAAATAACTGCAAAGAACTCTCCTGTAAAGCTCATGACGGGGATAGCTTAAAAAGCTCCTGGAATCTGTCAGCATACCTACTGATAAACTGACCGGATAAAGATTCCCCGCCGCATAGAACTGGCGCTCAATCCCATAGGACTGATCATTAAACCACCATGGAGCACCCAACTGCACCTTTCCCTTTACCTTACCATCGCAAAAACCAGCGGCCAGAATGGCAAAGGACTCCACCTGTGACGCATGAAGCGGATAAAGGATTGTCTTTGGCAGCTCATCCATTTCCGTCAATCGGTTAAGAATCGCACCCACAGACCGGACAGAGGTGGTATCATCCACACAATCAAATCCAGTGGACTGTCCGATTTCTTTCACCTTTTTTTGATTGGCATCCAGGTAGGTCCCGATATGGAGCTGCATAACAAATCCATACTTTTTATAAAGCTTTGCCATCTCAATGACAAATGCAGACTGATACTGGTTTATTTCTTTCGTTGACAGTTCTTTCTGCTGCAGCGCTTTATCAAAAGCCGCTTCCACCTCTTCCATTGTGTAATCACACCATGTAATATCCGCCATACCGTTATCGCTCACTCTGGTCCCAAATTCTGCGAAAAAAGACAGGCGCTGTTCCAGAGCACTCATCATGGAAGAAAAACTTGTTATTTCCTGCTCTGCCGCCTGAGAAAGCTTTCCCATATAGTTCGAGAAGGAGGACCATTCGCAGTAAAATGCCTGATCCGGCCGAAAAGCTGTGAGGATCCTGGTCTTAATGGCCGGATCCCGCTTCATCCGGATATGATAATCCAGAGTATCCACAGGATCTTCCGTTGTGCTGACAATCTCTACCTTTGAACGTTCCATACACCATCTTGGCGTCATATGGCGTCCTTTGATCAATTCCTTTGTTTTCTTATAGATCTCTTCCGCATTATCCGGCCCCAAAGGCTCTTCTATGTCAAAATAACGTTTCAGCTCCAATGCACACCAGATGTAAACAGGATTCCCGATCAGCCTCGGCAGTATCTCTGCAAATTTTAAGTATTTCTCGTAATAACCGGCTCCTCCGGTGATGTAAAATTCATCGATCCCAAAAGTCCTCATGGCTCTCCATTTATAATGGTCGTGGGCAAGCCACATTTCACCCAGGTCTTCAAATTCCTCATTTTCATAAATCTCCCTGGCAACCAGATGGCAATGATAATCAATGATGGGCAGGTGTTTGGCATAGGTATGATAGAAGTAACTTCCTGTCCGATTTGTTAAAAGCAATTCCTCCGAAAATAGATGGTTCACCGTGCTACCCCTTTCTTTGTGTGCCTCATTAGAATCCGATCAGAGCGCCGCCGTCTACAGGAAGGCAGGAGCCTGATATATAACCTGCCGCATCACTGGATAAGAATACAGCAGCCATACCGATATCCAAGGGGTCACCTACTTTATTCATGGGAATCCTTCCAAGAATCTTATTGCGTCTTACTTCATCCTCATCCGTTGCCTTGTGATACATGGGCGTATCGATCCAGCCCGGAGCTATGGCGTTTACCCGGACTCCGTAAGAACCGCCTTCTGCCGCCAGCGTGTGTACCAGACCAAGATAACCTGCCTTGGCTGTCGCATAGCCTGCCACCTGAGGCTGGCCGATAAAACTGGTCATACTGGCCTGAAAGAGGATGCTGCCTTTTTTTTGTTCTTTCATATGAGGGAATAATGCCTTTGTCAGGGCAAATGCGCCTACCAGGTGAACGTTCAGCACGCTCACATAATCCTCTACCGTCATTTCCTCAATAAATTTCTTACAATGGTTTCCTGCATTATTCACCAAAATGGATACAGGCCCATGTTCTGCAATAATACGATCCACCATCTCCTGGGTATGGTCTGTATCCGTGATATTAAAATGATAGAAAACAGCCTTTCCCCCAAATTCTTCCAGTGCTTTCTGTCCCTGTTCCCCGCTTTCAAAGCTTAAGACAACCACCTTCGCTCCGGCGCCCACCATACATCTGGTAATCGCAAGCCCCAGTCCGGTAGAGCCCCCTGTTATAACAGCGGTCTGACCTTTCAGAGAAAAATATTTACCTGTATCAAACATGGCTCATGCCTCCTTGCATTTTTTTACAACTTCTGTGTTCTGGTATTTATAAGGGATGAAATATTCCTTATGCCCCAGTGCCTCACTCTTGCTTTGTTTTCCTGCTGCCACATCTACAACCATTTCGAGCAGTTTTTGTGCCATCTCCTCCAGGGAACATCTGCCTGCCAGAACAGGACCGGCATCAAAATCCATATCCTCCTGCATTGCCGAATAGGTGGCCGAGTTTCCCGTCACCTTGACGCAGGGAGATATGGCTGAACCTACCACGCTTCCCCTTCCTGTAACTAAAAATACCACATGACAGCCACATGCAATTAAATCCATCAGACCTTCATTGTCATTGGGATTCGTGATCCCAAACTGCATCCAGTAGGGATCCGGTGTGGAGTCTAAAAGCCACAACCCCTTATCAGGCGGTACCTTCCCTACTTTTAGGACGCCCTGTATGGGTTTGCTTCCGCTCTTTACAACAGCACCCATGCTCTTTTCCTCAATGGTGGAAAGCCCTCCGGCAAAGTTTCCGGGACTTACAGAATACTGTCTTACGGATTTGCAGTATTCCAGAGCCTTATCATAAGTGTCAGAGATCTCCTCCGCAGCCTTTTTATCTGCCGCACGTTCCAGTAAAAGCTCTTTTAAACCTATGGCTTCCACGATTTCCTCAAAAACAGCGGTTCCTCCTGCTTCAATAAGGCGGTCATTGAAACGTCCTACCACTACATTACCAGCCAGACCACTGGTATAATCAGAGCCGCCGCATTCCGCGCCTATGATTAAGTCCTTTAAGCCCATGGGAGCCCGTTTGGTCTTCTTTAAGGTCTCCTGCATCCCGCGAACAAGCTGCACCCCTTTTTCAATTGTTTTTCTGGTACCGCCTTCATTCTGAATGAACATCCAGGCGGCTTCCTTTCCCTCTTTTTTTGCAATATCCGCCAGCCATTCCGGCTGAACGTATTCACAGCCTAAGCCTACCGGAAGTACTGCACCTACATTGGGATGACGGATCAAGGAAATCAAAAGGCGCACTGCATATTCATTATCCGTACAACCGGAAAATCCCACCACTTCTGTTTCCGGGTCATTGATCTTATGTACAATTTCCTTAGCTACAAAGGAGGCGCACTCTACCGTATAGATGACCAGGACCTTATTCCGGATTCCCATGGTGCCGTTTTTCCTCACATAACCCTGCCAGCTGCATTCCAGCTTTTCACCTGACATCTGACCCCTCCTATTCATACTTTGTATCCTTAGGTGCACCGGTAAACACATCCAAATGGCTGGACCGCTCGTCATATACACTGTGGATATTATGGAGATGCACCCATTCTCCGGCTTTAATGGCCTGAGTGGCTTTGCCGATCCGAATCCCATATTTTTTTATATCTTCTCCGGCTTCCATATCCTTAAGAGATATTTTGTGCCCTTTGGGCACATCGGTTACTGCGGTTATCTCACCCAAAGAGGTATCGCCCAACAGGCTCACGATTCCCGGAAGGATGCCCTCCAGTGCCGTTGCCACATTATCCGTATCCACGATTTGGAATGCCTTCTGTTCTTTTTCCATAGTGACCTCCGGTTCTATAAAATCCCAAATTTTGCAAAGGCAGCGGTTGCGCTCATGCCGCCTTCTATTGCTTTTCTTACCACCTTTTCCCCTGCCGCTTTTTCCAGCGCTTTTTCAAGGACCTCATCCGCCACATCTTTGGGAATGATCAAAACACCATCCACGTCACCGAACACTAAATCTCCGTCATGAATGGTCACCTGGCCAATTTCGATATCACAGCGGTAATCTACCACCTGGGTCCGGACACTGGAATCCTGGGCATAGCAGCCGTTTGAAAATACCGGCCAGTTCTGTTCCAACACCTGGGGAGTATCCCTGTGCCAGCCGTTTACAACCGCACCCACGGCTTTTCTGGTGCGGGCGGTTGCCGTCAGAAGCTCTCCCCAGTAGGCGCAGCGCTTGCTTCCCCCTGTGGCCAGATAGATATCATTTTCCACAAGCTGATCCAGGGCTTCTGTTAAATAGCCGAAAGGTTTTTTCTGGGGACCGAACACATCGATCATAAGCACGGGCATAGCTTTACCTGCCAGTTTCATATCATCCCTTAAGGGACGGATATCCTGGGGAAGAAACTGATGGTAATATCCCATACCGTCTAGAATATCACCCACTACAGGCGTGTATAATCTTTCTTTCATCAGTGCAAACTTCTCATTCTCATCATTCCATAATTTCATATTCGCCTCTCCTTTATCCGCTTAATATCCAAACGCCAGAGCTCCCCCGTCTACTGCAAAATCCTGGCCCGTAATGTACTCTGAGCTATCTGACACAAGAAATTTTGCCATCTCTCCGATGTCTCTGGGATCACCAAACTGATGGACCGGCATTCTGGATAAGATTTTTAACTTCCGTTCTTCATCCATGACATTCCGGCTCATTTCCGAGGGAAACCAGCCTGGGGCAATGGAATTAACATTGATCCCGTCACCGGCCCATTCAACTGCCAGCCCTCTTGTCATGGAAAGCACAGCTCCCTTGCTGGAACAGTATGGCACTACTTCCGAAAATCCCAGGTGGGCAGCCATGGAGGTAATATTTACGATCCTGCCTTTGTGGATAGATTTGGTTAAATAGGGAAAACACAGACAGGACAGCTTAAATACACTGTTTACATTGACCTGATGGATCCGCTCAAAGTCGGAATCCAAAAAATTTTCCGCACGGCATTTCACGGTAATACCGGCATTGTTGATCAAAAAATCAATTCCATGCTCCATTCCAATCCTATTTACCAGCTCTGAAAGCGCCTCATAATCGCAGACATCAGCTGCCAGATGAATGACACCGGGATGACCTTTCTTTCCCTGGATTTTAGGTTTTCCGCTTCTGCTGACGGCATAAACCAGCGCCCCTGCTTCAGCAAGCACATTCGCTGTTGCAAATCCGATTCCGCTGGATCCGCCTGTTATGATTCCGGTTTTTCCTGTTAAATTCATGCTTCCAATACCTCCGCCCGATGAGAAACGGAAAGCTTCTCTATTAATTCCCAGTCAAGTTCTGCTCCTACACCAGGACCTTCCGGTACTTTGATCACACCCTGTTCATCAATGGGCAGCAGACCTTTCATCGGGAAAGAGAAATCCTCCTCCGGAACAAAGTATTCAAAATATTTGCAGTTTCGGATGGCACAGGAAACATGCAGGTTCACCAGATCCATATAATTCATCGTTGTTGTATGTATCTCGCACTGCATACCAAAGCTTTCCGCCAGGTGAGCGATCTTCAGTGTCCCGGTAATACCGCACTTCCAGGATACATCAGCTCTGACGATGTCGGCTGCTTTCTGATTGATCACCTGGGCCACGCCCCAATGGCAGCCGCGGGTCGTCTCTGTAGCTGCAACAGGAAGATCAAGAGCAGCACATAAACGGGAATATTTATCCAGTTCAAAATCCCGGAATGGCTCCTCCAGCCACTCATAATTAAGTTTCTCCAAATGCCGCCCCACTTTGATTGCCTCTTCCAGAGTATACTCTGCCACCGGATCACTCATGAGCTTCATATCAGGCCCTACGGCATTTCGAATGTTCTCATGAATTTTCATATCCAGTTCATAAGGTCCCGATGGATGAGCCTTATAGCAGTTGATCCCTTTGGACTGGTAGTACAGTGCTTCCCTCACATATTCCTCCGGATCCTCATGGAACAGGCCGCTGGCATAAACGGGAAGCTGGGTTCTGTATGCTCCGATATATTTGTACAACGGCAATCCGGCAGCCTTTGCGCAAATATCCCAAAGGGCCACATCCACGGGCCCCGGAAGGTAGACCGGAAAAAAGGTGAGGTGACGGTCTATGTTCCACAGCTCATGCCATATCTTTTCCCTGTCATAAGGGGATCGTCCTAATACAACCGGTGCAATATTATCATGGAGATAGCTTTCCGTAACCTGGCCGGAACGGGCCGCAAGGGCTGTTGCTATCCCCTCTGTTCCGGTGTCCGTGGTCAGCTTTAGCACGACCACGTCCCAATCCATATTGCTTTTGCCTTTTCTCTTCTGATCAAACAGGCATTTATCCCGTTTGAGCCACCACGTTTCAAATTTTATGATTTTCATAAGCTGTCCTTATCCTTTCACTGCTCCTGCCATAATACCTTTGATGAAATATTTCTGCATGGACAGAAATATGATCAGGACAGGAATTAATGACAGAATGATCGTAGCCGTTAATGTACCGTACTGCCAGGAAGCGGCCTCATCCCTTAAAAATGTAATTCCAACAGCCAGAGTCTGGGATCTTGCTGTTGTGCACAGAGTCCTTGCATATGTAAACTCGCCCCACACAGTAATAAATGTCATGATAATCACGGTGGCAATTCCGGGCTTTACAATCGGCAGCATGACCCTGGAAAAAGTTTGCCAATGGGTCGCGCCGTCAATTCTGGCGGCCTCCATCATCTCATTTGGTACACCATTGAACTGTCCCCGCATGATAAATACGGACATGGGCAGGTTCGTAGCGGTATAGGGAAGAATCAGTCCCAGTCTGGTATCGATTAGATCAAACCGTGACTGCATAATGTAGATGGGGATCAGATAAATTACATATGGAAGAGTGATGATCAGCAATACAAATCCCAGAAAAAAGTCACGTCCCCAATACTGAAACTTGGAAAAGGAATATCCCAGGGTCGAGGCCAGCAATACATTCAGAAAAACACTCCAAAAGGATACGATCACAGAATTTGAAAAATATTTTAAGAAATTCCCCAGCTTCGTGAATATTCCCGTATAATGCCCTATATAAAATTCCTTAGGAAACAGGGTCAGTGCGGCTGAATAAATTTCTTCATCCGGCTTTATTGAAGTAAGAAATGTCCATAAAAACGGAATGATAAAAACAAATGAGGTGATGAATAACAAAACAAATACAGCGATATTACTTACACTCTTCTTTTCGTTCATGCTTTCACCTCTCTTTTCTTTGATCTTTTTCCTTTTACTTCATCCACATCCTTATCCCTGTTTAGATACATGTTAAGGGCTGACAGAAGCAGAATAATAACTCCCATAAAATATGCAATTGCCGAAGCATAACCCATTTCATAGTATTTAAACGCATTCATCCAGGTATATTGGTAAAGCACCAGAGTCGCCGTGCCCGGACCGCCGTTGGTCATAACAAAAGGCTGCTCAAACACCTTTACAGACTGAATGATCGCCCATAATCCGCAGATGACATAGCTTTCCTTTAAATTCGGTAATATGATCAGAAAAATCCTCTGGTACGCATTGGCGCCATCGATCTTAGCTGATTCGATGATATCCCCCGGAATTGCGGCAAGACCTGCAATAAAGAATATCACAAGCATTCCCATGTTTTTCCATAGACTGACTACGACAATGGAGACCATGGCCCATTTCCCTTCTCCCAGCCAGTTATGGGCCAGGAAATCCAGCTTAAACACCTCCCTTAGTACGGTGTTTAAAAGTCCGTACTGGTTATTTAAAATCCACTGGAAGATAATACCGGTGAGTGATAAGGGAACTACCATGGAGAGAAAGATGCAGGTTCTGAAAACACCGGATCCTCTGACTCCCTTGTCTAAAAGCATAGCAATGATCAGAGAAAAAATCATAAGGGAGGGGAAAAATAAAGAAGAAAATACTGCTGTATTCCTAAGGGAATCCATAAAATAAGCATCTGAAAACATCTTTGTAAAATTAGACAGCCCCCAGAAAACCGGATTTTTATCAAATGCAAAATTATATTTTGTGAAACTCAAATAAAATGACCGTATGAGGGGATATCCCATATATATGGCTGCAAACAAAATACCGGGAGCCGCAAACGCATAACCGGGTATCATCTTTTTTAATCTTAAGCCAAAACTTTTTTTATGCCCCATATTTTACTCCTCTACTTATATTTAATCGGAAAGCCGGAACAATGGCTACAAAGGCAATTGACCCGGCTTTCATCCGTTTCTTATTACTTCTTCATTCCTGACTCTAAGTCAATCGTAGTCATAAACTTACTCATATTAGTAGAAAATTCATCTGCTGTAGAGCCTCCGGTCAACATTTTCTGAAGCTCAATCTGCATATTGGTATCCAGCTTTGTGTAATCCTTATACAGAGGCGGAGTCGATGCTTTTTCTGTAAACTCCATAACTTCAGGCCAGTATGGATTCTTTAAGTTCTCATAGTGTGCCTTTATGGGTGACATCTTACCATAAGCGCCCATGGAATCCATCTGGAACTGCGCCTGAAGCAGTTTATCCTTAATAAACTTTATTGCAAGCTCCTGTTTATCGGAAGCCTTTGGAATTACCGCACCATGAATATAGGAAATGGATCCATTGGTATCTGTTCCGGGTATGGGCATGATGCCTACATTATCTGAACCTAAAATCTCACCAGCCTCGATCCAGCGGGAAGCCGGAGCAATATGCATGGCAACATGACCGGCTTTGAAATTCGTCCTGTTGGCCTCTGCGTCCGCAAATACATCAGTGGTGGTATAGCCGTCCTTTACCAGGTTCTGCCATACAGAAAGCATACCCTTCACCGGTACTGCTGTGAAATTCAGTGTCTTTCCATCGGACTCATACAGATTTCCATTGACTCCCATGACACAGGCGTCATAGGCCTTTACTGCCATATTATTACCCCAGTCAATGGCAAGGCCTGTCTGACCGTCTTTTGTCAAATTCTTTGCATATTCATACATGTCATCCCAGGACTTTGCCGGAAGGATCTTCCCGTCTGCATCTACATATCCGGCCTCTTTCATCATCGGAATATTGACAACGCAGCCGAGAACTTCGCCTAACAGGGGAATCATGTACTGCACGCCGTCTGCATTTCCGCTTTCTAAGAAAGAATCTATAAACTTATCTCTGGTAAAATCTCCGTTAAAAAAATTGTCATCTGTGAATTCTACAACGTAATCGTTGGCCGCATAGGGAACTGTCTCTGAGCGGTCACCGCCGAGGGCTAAATCACAGGTCGTTTTTCCCTGGGACCATTCCAACATGCTGGTTGTAACGTCCACGTTATCTACCTGATTGTATACTACCTTGACTCCAGGATTTTCGGCTTCAAACTCTTTTGCAATTCGTTCAAAATCATATTTGCCCATCATCCATGCCTGAACAGTAACCCGCAATGTCTGATCCCCGCTTTCAGGTGATTGCTGTGCCGCCGTGTCTTTTGTAGTCACAGACTCCGTTTTCTTACTGGCAGTGGAAGGCGCCCCACACCCCCACAGCATGGATGCTGCCATAGTAGCTGCCAACATAGCTGAACATAACTTCTTTGATCTCATAAAAAACCTCCTGCATATAGTTTTAAAGAAACGTTTCCCTTGCTTTATGTTCTGATGCTACCACGTTTATACGCAACTGTCAATATTTTTTTAGGAAAACATTTCCCCATTTTGTCTTATTCACACAAAAAGCAGCTCTTTAAGCTGCTTTTTGTGTGTAATAAATTCCAAAATCATCCCTTAGATCAAAATACCTGTCAGCACTTTTCATATTTCAGACAGGATTTAACATATTACCGGCGCTGGTGAAACGTTACCCTTTTATGTACTTTTCCAATTTTTTCTGCAGCTACTCATAGGATCGTTATACTTCATCCAGATACTGATGCAGAAAGTTAAATCCCCAGCCCACGCCTTCCCTCGGCCTGGCGTAGCCATTGTCGATGACCATCTTATTGTCTATGATCCCGTCGATCCAGTCAAAGGATTCCGCACCGTAAGGATTTCTTACAGATGCCAGAAGAGGTACGTCGTAATCCTTGTAGTAATGTGGCAGCACCGGAATATGAAATGCGTTTGCCAGTGCTGCCGATCGGGTCCACTCCTCTACACCTCCCAGTCTGATGATGTCCGGCTGCCATAAATCCAGAGCCCTTCTCATGATCAGTTCCCGCAGGGCAACCGTATTGTATTCCCGCTCTCCCATTGCCAGGGAAACCCTGGTTTTTGTACGGATTGCGGCATACCCTTCAAAGTCTGTATTAACAACAGGTTCCTCAAACCAGTGGATGTTCAGATTCTCTACCGAATTTGCCAGTTTTACTGCCGATGGAACATCCATTCCCTGATTGGCATCCATCATGATCTTTAAGTCATCGCCCACTGCTTCTCTTACCTTTGTCAGACGCTCCAAATCCTGGTTCATTTCCGGAGATCCGACTTTAATCTTCACCGCCTGGAAGCCTCTCCTTTTGTAATCAACCACTTCTTCCACCAGTTCCTTCTCCGAATAAGAGATCCAGCCACCGCTGCCGTATACCGGAATCTTTCTTGTATGGCAGCCAAACAGCTTCCAGATAGGCTGCTTTAAAGTCCTGGCATAAGCATCCCAAAGGGCGATATTCAGCGCGGCCAGAGCCCACCGCTGCAGTCCCGTGATACCAAAATACTCTGATTCCGTTTCATAATCGTTCTGAATATCCTGCGTTTGAAAAATGCTGTAATCCCTGCTCTCAATAAACGTTTTAATATCCTTCAGTGCACCTTCGATCCCATTGGGTGAGTAATGAAACGACAACAAATATCCCTGACCGGTTACCCCGTCCGTACTTTCTATCTCCACCACATAAAATGCAATTTCTGATATATCATGGGTTGCATCTGCAATGGGTTTTGAGATTTCCGATAAGGCTTTATAAATCCTCATCTCCCTGATTTTCATGTCGCTTTCCTCCTTATTGTTTCTGATATATTTATATTCAACTTTATCATTGTCTGATATATCTGTCAACGATATATATTCATATAATATTAAAACTGATTGAATTTAATTCTAAGCTGATATATAATAACTCTGTCAGCACGGTTTAACCGTGATATATCTAAAAATACAAACTTAAGGAGGCAATCATGATTTTCAAAGATGCATCCCCTCATCGTACCCTGTCTCAGACCCAACTGGCTTACAATTATCTTTTAGATAAAATCCTTTCCTGCCAGTATCTTCCCGGACAGGATATTTCCGAAAAAATGCTGAATGAGGAACTGTCTTTCGGAAGAACCCCCATTCGAGAAGCGCTTGTGGCTTTAAAAAGCCAGAATCTGATTATGATATACCCCAGAAAGGGTATGCAGGTCCGCTCCTTTACCCAGGAATATATTAATGAGATATATCAGATTCGGAAAATTGTGGAACCTGCCATTATCACACAGTTCAAAGGAACTTATTCCAAAAACACAATTTTAGAGCTCAAGAACCAGATGCAAAACAGCTCACAATTAAATGACATGGAGTTTTATAAAAAAGACATTCAATTTCATATGTACTTCATCGAAAGAACGAAGAATGAATCACTCATTGCTTTTTATGAGAATATTATGATCGAGACCTACCGCCTGGCCGTATTTGCTGCAATCCATCACTGCTCCTGCCGTGAAGATAACCTTCCCCAGCATCAACAGATCATTGAAGCATTGATGACAGAAAACGACGAGCAGATTGCCATGGCGGTAAACAGGCACATCAATCACTCGCTCATCACATTGTCAAAAGCCCTTGAGGGCATACCGGGCGAGACATTTCAGGAACGGAATACTGAAAACTCTTAACAGAAAAAGAAGATGGCTTCCAGGCGCCCCCGGATAACCATCTTCCATTTATTTCTATAATCTTAAATACTGCATATCCTCTATATTCTTCCAATAATAATTCACATTGCTTTTAAAAATAAGGACGATTTCCACCTTTCGAACCCTGTCTTTTGGTTCCATATCCTTAAGCAGATACTCGCAGAGCATCTTCATTGCCAAGTACGCCTGTTTATAGGGATCCTTAAAAACCAGATTCGTGAACGTACCGTCTTTTAAAGCCGCCACATTTTCATCAAACACATCATTTGCAATTACCGGAAGCTTTCCTGCCAAGCCGCTGGATTTAAGAGCCTTGTATAAAACTGCACTTCCTCTGGCGAATACGCAGCATACCGCATCCGGTGGATTCTTTGTCAGGGTCTGCATAATACTTTCGTCCAGCCTGTCCGATTCGTAATAGCCAAACAAATCCTCTATGGCATATTCCACCCGGGTCTGCCTGATATACTCGTGAAATCCCTTTGCAACCAGATAGTGAGAATCCTTATACTGATCTCCTGCCATCAGAAGAATGCGGCTTTTTTCTTTCAGAATATTGCATATCTGCTCTGCCATAATCTGACCTGCCGCATAATAATCTCCGACTACGGTACCCAGCCTGCCGCATTCATCGTTATCGCCTGTAACGAACACAACACATACGCCCTTATCAGTGAATTGCCTGATCACATGAATTCCTGCCTCATCTCTGGGAGGTGCGGTCAGCAGACCATCCAGCTTGTCGCTGCCCTCACACTCTTTTTCCAGCTGTCTGAGTGTTTCCATAAGATTTCCTTTTTTATATGGAATCTCAAGAACCTGAATATTCAAGTCCCCCCACTCCGCCATATACTTCCTATAACCCTGCCAGATATAACTGTAAAAATACTTGCTGTCCTCATCCAGTTCGGGAAGGCAAACTGCGATTTTAATATTTTTCCGCTTAAGAAAAGAAGCCATGGCATTTAATTTATATCCATTGGCATCAGCGTAATCCATTATTTTTTTCCTGGTAGCCTCACTGACTCCCGGCTTCCCGGCAATTGCCTTATGTATCGTGTTAAGCGATACCCCAAAGTGCCTGGCCATGTCCTTCATCGTAATCTGTGACTTCATTGATTCACCCCGCGTTTCTACAGTCTATAACCTGCAACCTGATATATTATATATTAAACAATCTATCCATAATTTTCAATCACATTTTCCATAATACTTCTCCGGATCTGCTCTGTTTTTGTTTTGGGTACAAAAAACAAAGCTGTCCGTTATCAAACGGAACAGCTCAGAATGTAAACAAGGTATCGTCAATCAATGATTGAAGTAATTCAACAGTTTTTTACAGGCATGGACTTTGCATATTTGGGGAAATTCATTACCAAAAACACTCTTTATTCCCGGTTACCTGCGTTCGCCGGCCACCCACTCTTTCTTTATACACCAAAGCCCGGCCTGCATATCTTCAAATACCAGGAGGCCTTCACTTTTGACCTCACGGTCAAACCGAAACAGATTGGTCCAGCTTGCAGCCAGTTCTCCCTTTAACTGGGGGTAAAAAGGAGTTTCATAAACATCCCCTTCATACTTTATTCCGTATTTCTCAAGCTTCTCAAAATATTGATCTTCCTCGTCCTTTGTCCTGCCAACGTATCTTAGGTTCAACACCTTATTCCAGTCGGACATCCGGAAAAATACGGCCTCCTCCACCGGCACCTTAAGCTTCATCACCGTATAACCCGGATGCCAGTCTGTATATTTTTCATTGACAAACGACCATACCGCTGATTCCGCCTGTTCCGGCTTATCTACGATAACGGCCGCCTGGCGGACATACCAACGGTAGGCATTTAAAAAAACACCCTTTACTTCTCTATATTTATCCTCAATGTATTTCATCTTTACATAATGGCAGTGACCGTCTTTTACAGAGTCTGCAATCTCATTTAATTGAACGGTATAAAGCTCTATGAATCCATCTTTACGATCCATTCCTTTTTCACCTCCCAGATGATTCCTACCCTGGCAGGGCTCAGTTGGATTTCCGCATCAAAAAGCCTTTCCCAGCTTTTCCTGATCTTATTTTTCACACTGGGATAAAAGGGGGACATGTATGCCGTGCTATCATCGATGCCATATCGTTTCAATAGTTCCTCATGCTCCCTGGCATCCTCCGGATCCTTTGGAATATACATATAATTCACGATATACCCCCACTTTTCCAGGTCCATGATGAACAGTTTCTCTGCATCCACCAGAATTTCCAGAAGCACATTTCCATCGCTGTTATTTATCTTTGATTCTTCTGTAACAGATACCCATATAGGGTATTTTGCATCCTTTGGTATTTCCATGAACTTAGAGGCGGAATGATACAGCCAGTTGTAAGTATCCAGATATATCCCCGCATGCTCTTCCATCTTATTGACGATATACTCCTTTTTTACAAGATATCTTCCATTTTGATCCAGGTCATTTCGTATATTTTCATGCTGCTTTGTCCACACTTTTATTTTTTCAGTCATAGTTATTCCTCCTTCCGATCAAGTGATCATTAAGAGTACAAGCCGTTTTCTTTCGCTTTTAAAGCTTTGTAACCGCCTTTAAATAAGAATCCATATGAGCCTGAAATGCGGATAAGGTTTTTTCAAGAGATCCGGTACGGCATGCTTCAATAATTGCTTTATGCTCGGCAAACTTCTCTTTCATGGAACCCAAGGTGGAGAGGTCCTGATTCATGGCTATCAGCAGTTGAAAATACTGATTTTCCAGGATTTCAGCCCTTCGGAAGCTCCCTGATTTTTCCCAGAAAAATTTATGAAAAGCCATATCGCTTGTATTTAAAACAAAGGTCTTCTCCTTATCTTCAATGTCACTGTCACGTTCCGGCTTAATCATGTTTTCATTTAAAGCCTCCAGATAATCCAGATCCTGTTCCTTCAGCAGAGATTTTTCAAAAATAATGGTAAGGGTCTGCATTTCCAGGGGAATCCGGATGGAGAAAACCTCTATAATATCTTCATAACCCATTTCAAGGATCTGACTGCCCTTTTTGGGAGAAAAAGTAAGGATCCCCCGCATATTAAGCTCTCTTAAAGCTTCTCTTATCGGAGCTCTGCTGATTTGCAGCTCTTCCGACATATCTGTTTCCACTAACCGGTCTCCGCTTTTCAGTTCTCCTGTCAGGATCTTATTTTTTACATAGGAAACTACAATTTCACTTAGATTTGCCTTTGAATATGTAATCATATGGCTTAATTTATCGTAAGAATCAATGACCATAATATCCACCTTTCAATATAAACTCTATCTAACAGAATATTATACTATAGATGGAAGACAAATCATATAAACAATTAAATATTCTGATAACAATTCTTTGCATAGGTTATAAATAATTCTTGGGCAGGCGTTAATATCATGTCCTTTTTCTGTACATAAAAGATGTTTCTGCTTAACAGCTCTGAATCAATTTCCACCACATTGATCAGATCCAGCCGGGTATAAATCTTTGCTGCCGCCTTTGAAACAAAGGAAATACCCATTCCCTGAGAAACAGCTTCCACAATTCCCTGAGTATTGCCAAAGTAGGCAACCGCTTTTAATTCTTTTTCCGAAAGGCCGTACCTGGTTAAGAACAATTCCATTTCCGCTCTGGTACCTGAACCCTGTTCTCTCATTATGAAATTTTTATCCGAGATAAACCTTATGACTTCTGACGCCTCCCGGCTGCCCTCATACTTCATATCCCTAGGAAGTATCAAAACCAGCTGATCCTTGCACAAAGTGGTCAGAGTATAACGGCAATTCTCGCTTTCCGTACCTACAAACCCGATATCATACTGATATTTAATCAGCTCTTCAAATACTCCGCCGCTGTCCTTCTGGTATAGACGAAAGACAATATTGGGGTATTCCTTATTAAAATCAGCGATCAGCTGAGGCAAAATATACTGGGCGGGAACACTGGAAGCCAGAATGTTGACCTCTCCCGTACATTCCTTGGAATACTTGCCCATTTCATACAGAGATTGATCCCTTAAAGCCAGCATTTTCTGTGCATACTCGTAAAAATCAATCCCTGCCTTGGTGGGAAATACCCTCTTTGTGGAACGGACAAACAACTGGGTTCCAATGTCTTTTTCCAGCGCATTGATCTGACTGCTCAGTGCAGGCTGAGTTAAGAATAGGGATTCGGAGGCTTTTGAAAAACTTTGAAGCTTGGAAATCTGTACAAATGCTTCTAACTGTTTAAATTCCATATGATCTCTACTTTCTTATGAACATAGCCAGACAGCGCCTGCTGTTTTATCATAAACAAAAATGCAGGCGCTTTCAGCTGTATGGTTGAAAAAATCATTATTATGCCTTGAGTTTGTGAATCAGCCGGTTATACAATCTTATCCGTTTGATTTATCAATGAACAAACAGTAAACTTTTATTCTTTTTTAGGCGCTTTGGGCTTTTCCTTCATCAGTTCCTTGATCAGGCACACGCAGCATAAGAGCATGATGATAGCCAGAGGGAACGCTGCCACAATAGAGCAGGTCTGAAGCGCTCCAAGGCCTCCCGTCATTAACAGTACCAACGCCAGCAGAGCCTGGATCACTCCCCAGAATATCTTTTTACTGTTGGCCGGCTCCATGTCGCCATTGGAAGAAAACATGGATAAAACAAAGATCCCTGAGTTTGCCGATGTGATAAAAAACGTTCCCAAAAGGCAAATTGCTATGATGGAGAAAATGCTTCCAAGTGGATAATGGCGGAATACTACAAACAATGCGGTTTCCGTTGTTTCAATTGCCTCAGAAATAATGCCTTTATCCAGATTTAAACCAAGGCTTCCGAAAACGGAGAACCAGATAAAGGATACTAAGGATGGAGCCAGTATTACTCCGAAAACAAATTCCCGGATGGTCCTGCCCTTAGAAATTCTGGCAATAAACGTACCTACAAAGGGGCCCCATGCGATCCACCATGCCCAGTAGAAAATAGTCCATGAACCCAGCCATGATTTATCCCCAAAAGGATTTATGGCAAAGCTGTCCTTTACAAAGTCATTCACATAACTGCCGATGGAATTTGTAAAAACATTTAAAGTCAGAAGCTTGGGGCCGACAAGAAAAGCACCGCCCAGAATTGCAATTGCAAGTACAAGATTAATGTCAGACAACAGCTTAATACCTTTATCAATTCCGCTTACAGCCGTCCAGGTATAGATGACCATCAAAACAATGATGATAACGATCTGGACCAAACGTGTTGTTGGAACATGGAACAGGAAATTCAGTCCGGAGTTGATCTGCATGGTTCCCTGTCCAAGGGAAGTGGCAATTCCAGCTACCGTAGCAAAAACCGCACAAATATCGATCAGCTTTCCAACCGGTCCTCTGACTCCCTTTTCACCGAGTATGGGAAGAAAGATGCTGCTGATCAGGCCGGGAGCATTTTTCCTGAACTGGAAATATCCCAGTGCCATACCGATGATCGCATAGGCTGCCCAGGGATGAAATCCCCAGTGCATAAAGGACTTTTTCATTGCAAAGTTTGCAGCTTCTTCTGTTGCTCCAAATGTTATAAAGTGATTCAGTGGTTCCGCAACGCCCCAAAAAACCAACCCAATCCCCATTCCTGCCCCAAAAAGCATGGCAAACCATGACCGGTTGCTGAATTCCGGAACGCAATCATCCGGCCCCAGTTTAATATTCCCGTATTTGCTGAATGCAATGATCAAAGAAAATGCAACAAATACAAACATGGAAATCAAGTAAAACCAGCCAAAATTGTTGACAAGAAAATCATTTGCCGCTGTTGTGGCCTTTGCAAATGGCTGTGGAGCTACCAGACCAAATGCAACAATTGCCATGGTAATAAGAAACGATATGTAAAAAACCTGATTCTTCTTCATGTAATACCCTCCTCTTTAAAATATAATCGTTTGCTGTTTTTTTGCAATCCGATTTTTACATGACAGGATAAATTATTATCCTGTCATGTAAAAATTCTTCTTTCAGAATAACGTTCAATCATGTTTTACGCTGACGGCCTGCGGCATTTAGGGGAAGGTATTTTTTGCACGCCGGCCTTCAGGTTCTGTTATAATGAAATTTAAATTTTAACTTTAAAGAGATAAGGTTCTTTTATATCTGTTGTTAACGCATCCAGAGCAACTCCCACTCTGTGATAACGAAGCTTGAACTGCTCTTCCTTCGGTGTTGCAGGATCTCCAAGCGGATATGGAATGGATATGGTGGGAACAAGTCTGTTCACTCCAACTGTTTTAGCTACAGGAATCAGGTTCGCCATCTGAACGATGGTGATGCCTTCTCTTTCAATTTCTCTTGTCATCGTTGCACCGCAACGTGTACAGGTCCCTCATGTGGAGGTCAGAATTGCAGCTCTGATTCCATCCTTTTTCAATTCTCTTGCGATTTCTTTTCCCATTCTCGCAGCTTCGGCCTGGGTCGTTCCAGTACCAACAGTGGAGAAAAAGTATTTGTATACTCCGCCAATCTTTCCTTCTTTCTGATACCGTCTCATGGCATCCAAGGGAACGATTACGTCAGAGTCATTGTTGGCTGCTGCCGGATCAAAACCAGCGTGAATGGTCATATACTCACCCTTCACAAGGTCATCCTTTTCAGAGATGTCATATTTACCCCACTTGGTTGCTGAGGCTGACTGAATGCGGTCCGGATTTCCTACCGGAACGATTCCTCCAGAAGTAATGAGGGCAACCTCCAGCTTGCTAAGCTCTTCCGGAGTGATGGCCGGAGCAATTGCCACCCGGTCAGACTTTGGAATGGCAAGCTCTGTCTCATATGGTTCTTCATGAACCTTCTTAAGGAGCATGTCAATAACACGGTCAGCTGCCGTTACCGGAGGATCCAGCCAGATCTGATCCCTGACTCCCCTTCCAAAATAACCTTCCTCTGCTGCCGGCAGTAATTTCTCTCCCTTTATCAGCTTAAGGGCAAACTTTGCCATGGCCTTTACATCCTTTTTCATGGCTGCGGCGCTGGCTCCGCCTTTAAAAACATACATGTCCTTTCTGAACATTTCAACCCCAGGGTTTTCATCGTTCATAGAGGTGAGAACGGGCACTCCGAACTCCTTTTTAACAGCGTTGCAAATGTGGCCGCAGGCTGATCCGTAACGTCCTGCACGGAAAGCCGGTCCTGCAAAAAATACATCCATCTCTTTTCCCTTCAGCATGGAAAGGATGATATCTACGGCTTCCTCTGTATTGGAACCCATATAGTTATCGCCGCAGATGATGGTATGTGTTATTTCTACTTCATCGCGTAATTCCTGCTGCAATGCCATGGCCGGACCAACAAGGCCTTCTCTGATTTCCGGTTTGAAATCAGCCAGTTCTTCTCCGCCGATCTGCCCAAAAAACTGATTTAAGTATAAAATACCTTTCATTTCGTCCCTCCTTCTAGAATTCTACCATCCTCTTGGTTGACCAGCCTACTACCTGGTCTCCGCAGAACATGGCGTTGTTTTCCATAATAATTGAACCATCTTCTTTTACAGAAGCCCCTAAAATCTCATCATTGGACCAGCCTCCGGACATTCCGTCCCTTGCCAGAGCCTCTAACTCTCCAAGAACCGTTTCCATCTTTGGAAGTCTGATGAGTGTAGATACGTTTCCGCAGGAAACGATGGCATCCTCTTTTTCATCTAAGGAAACCAGCGGCTGGCTGGCACCGTCTCTTCCCGTGCACTCGTTTGTAAGTCCTACGGTCTTAACGCCTGCATTCTCCAGTGCAACGATACATGCCGTAAAGTCCGCATCCGGGTTGCCGTATCCTTCTTCTGCAACAATGGCAGAATCCGCGCCCAGGCTCTTAGCCATCTGCGCCACGAATAGAGCAGCTCTTTCCTTCTGATCCAGGGCAACATTTAAATTGGACATGATCACTCCAATGAAATTAATGGTCTTTCCATGCTCCTTATAAAGACTGCGGATCATGGGAAAGTTCTGGAAATCATAGGTTGCCCACTTGGAAGAGCATGGCATAAAGGATCCGCTGATCATCGCTCCATCCAGTACCTCATTGGGATGCATGAAGGTTGGAAGCATCCGGTTGGTATCCCAGCCATAATTTAAGTCATTATAGCCGCCTTCTTCCATCTGGGACTGGGGCTGAAGCACCAGTACCACGCTTGGAAGCTTATTTACTTCCTCGCTTCTTTTTGTAACTGGTTCCAGCTCAAAGGTCTCCACCTCATCCGGTGTTAAATCCTTTGTTGCGGCACCGATGTATTCGGCAAGGCGCATACCTGCCCATCTTAAGGCCCTGTTCTTCTTCTGCTGTTCCTTCTGCTCAAAAACCTCATCTGAATCAGCAACCAGAACCAGATTCTTTAACTGTGAGAAGTAGGTGTATTTGGCACCTTCTCCGCTCATATCAATCAACCCATCCTGGAAACCGCCGTAATGTTTTCCTACTACCAGAACGCTCATATCCTTCAGCGCATGGGTGGTTCCATTTCCGGCCTGCATTAGTTCTCCGGTCACTCCCGGGAACACCGGGCCTCCCCCTACACGGTAGCGGGGCTCAATAGCCTCTTTTACAGGAACAAGCCTGACATGATCCCCAGGCGATACAATATAGAGTTCTGCTTCCGTGATATGCTCATCTTCTTTAATTACTGCAAGAGCTTCTTCTTTATTCACGGTAAGAAGTCCGTCTTTTAAAGAAGTCTGATCGCCGAAGCAAATATCTTTCACATAAAAATTTCCCAATTCCAGCTTCATTCCATATCTCCTTTCAAATTAATAGTTAAAAACCGTTTAAGTTAAGCGGTTAAAAAAATCCGCAGCCACGAAAAGGTCTTCTTCACTCATGGTCCTTACATCAAGGAGTACCTTGTTTTTCCAGATCCTTGCTATGATAGGAACGGAGTTATTTCGAAGCATGCTTTCCAGCATATCTGCGGATACCTGTTCCACACTTATCCCAACTGCATAAGATGCAAGATTAACCCCCGGCATGGTTCCTCCGCCGATCTGCCCTTCCGTTTCCAGCACCTCAGCCTTTACCCCCGGCTGTTTCACCAGCAGGCGGTATAAATGCTCTGCTTTTTCTTTTAAACGTTCCAAAGGCTCTGTGATCATTTTTAGGGTAGGAATCTGTTCTATCGCCGTATCCTGGGACAAATACTGCCTGAGAGTTAATTCCAGGGCGTTCAAGGTCAGCTTATCAATCCTCAGCGCCCGTAGCAGATGATTTTTCTTCATCTGATTGATGTACCGGGCGTTCCCTACTATGATACCCGCCTGAGGTCCTCCAAGGAGCTTATCTCCGCTGAAGCATACAATATCAGCCCTTTTTTCCAGACAGTCTTTGACCGTTGGTTCATCACCGATCCCATACGCCTTTAAGTCGGCAAGCAGCCCGGATCCCAGATCGTATATCACCGGAAGCCCGTGCCTTTCCCCCACCGCCTTCATCTGCTCCAGAGATACCTCCTCTGTGAAGCCGATGATCTTATAATTGCTGGTGTGAACCTTTAATAATGCCCCGGTATTTTCACTGATGTTATCTTCATAATCTCTTTCATGGGTCTTATTGGTGGTTCCCACCTCCATAAGACTGCATCCGCTGGCTGTCATGATTTCCGGAACACGGAATGCTCCGCCTATCTCCACCAACTCACCCCTTGAAACGATGACCTCTTTTCCCTTTGCCATGGAATTCAGCACCAGATACACGGCTGCCGCATTGTTGTTGACAACTAAGGCTGCCTCTGCGCCGGTCAAAAAGGTAAGAAGCTGCTCCACATGGTCGTACCTGGAGCCCCTTTCCCCTGTTTCCAGATGATACTCCAGGTTGGAGTAAGATCCGCTGATTTCCTTCATGCTTTCCGAAACCGTCTGGGAAAGCCTTGCTCTCCCCAGATTGGTATGAAGCACGATGCCGGTCCCATTGACCACCCTTCGTAGATGGGGTTTATTCTGCCTTTCAATTTCAGCCTTGATCCGTTTGATTAACTCATCCTTTGAGAGCTGACAGGATTCTTCGGATAAAATTTTTAGCCGTTCCAGCTCAATTTCCTTTTGACAGGCAAGTTTTATTAAAACCGCCGGAACATCAGTGATTCCTTCTAAAGCCATGGAACGCATCATTTCATCCACTTTAGGCAGCTGCCTCATGAGACTGTTTTTATCTGTCATTTTTCCGAACCTCTCAAATTATTTTTCAAACCTTCCAAGCTGTCCTCCGGCTGGGTCAGCCGATAAACTGATTGCCGGAAAGAATCTCCCTGGCCTTTTTAAGATTGTGTTCTGTGATGAGAACCACGGGCCCTGTACAGCCCATTCCGCTCTCCGCATAAATACCGGCAGCCCATAAACAGGTAACCGCGGCTTCCAGATCCATGATCTCAATTCCAAGGATCTCCTCTGTTACAACTTCCTTTGGAGGCGCTTTTACTTCCTCAGCCGGCTCTGAAGCTTTACCGGGCTTTAATTCCTCCAGAATCTCTGTAAGGCCTGCCTTCTTTGCCTTTGCAAACTCCTCAGCCATAACCTTATGATAATTGCCGTCAAGGAGTTCCTTTGCAAATTCAATGGCCCCTGTAACCAGAGGTGTTCCTGATGCCCTTGATACAATGAGAATCAGCTTGTCAAACCCTTCACCGATTCCCGGACCGTATCCAAAACCAACCGACTCGTAGCTGCCTCCTGTGGTATAAGCGGAAAACACCTTTGTTAGGACATTTCCGGTGAGAGAATCCATGACCATTACATCTGCAGAGCCTGTCAGTAAATCATTGCCCCTCATGACAATGCCCCCATCAGCTCTTTGAGAAATGGCAAACCGGATGTCATAGCCATTTTTCAAAAGCTTTTGCAGAGCAATCTCAGTCTGTCGTGCTCCATCCACATTTAAAATACCTACGGCAGGGTTTTCCACCCCGCTGGCCTTTGCAGCAATAATTCCGTATATGGCATTCTTTACCATACTTTCCACCCGGTTCACAGATGACGTTCCTGTTGTGGATGCAATATACATCTGTTTGCCGGCGGCCGGAGTAATCACCCGGCCGACTGTAGATACCCCGATTGGGAAAGGATAGTGCATGGTTACTGCCGCATAAGCTTCCTGGTTCTTAAGCATGTCATCCATCTTTTTATGGCCATCTTCTTCCGAGGCAGCCGGTATGACCTCCAGGTTTTCCGCTTCCATTGGCATGGTTCCGATTACTTTTACAGATATCCCCTTTTTTGCCGCTGCACAGGCTGCCTGGTAAATGGCTTCTTCCCCGTGCTCACTGCCTATGGCGGTAACTGCAATAGGCGTTCTTTTACCGGTCTGGCCTGTCTCAAGCATGTGAGCCATATCCAAAAAGGTATCTGCGATTATACGTTTCATCTTACCCTCTGACATTCACTCACCCCTCGTCTTCCTGTAGATGCCTTGCAAAGTCCTTTAAGGCTGCTGCGATCAGCTTTTTGATCCTTTCCTCTGACACCGTTTCCTCCTGGCCTGCACCGCTGTTCTGCTGCAGGATAAAAGATACTCCGTCAAAGAGATTGGTCATCCTTCCAAGGAACAGGCTTCCCTTTCCAATAAACATGGCTCTGGTGATTTTTTTATCCATTAGCTCCTGTCTGGCAAATCCAAGATAAGGAACCGCTGAGGGAATATGTCCCTGGGTCGGCGCCCAGCCCACCATTCCGTGCTTTGATACGAAATCTGCCAGCTGGGATTTTTCTATCTCTTTCCGCATGGCGGCAAGAGCTCCTATCATCTTATAATTTGCCTCCGGCACATTGCCGGCTCCTGCAGGCTTGGTAATATCCGGATTCTGCATTTCCACGGAATACTTATCAATATCCGTCAGCATCAGCCCTGCTTTTTCAAGAGCTGACGCCGTCAAAGAAGAAATGACGTTCTGTGGGGAGGATCCGGTTCCCACCGTATGCCTGCCCACAATATCCGTATTGATCTCCGGGCTGATGCCGTCGTTGGCACTGATCAGCACGGCAAAGCCGGCCACACAGTCTTCCAGAATGGGCATCCCCTTATTAACGTGATCCTTTCCATTCATCCCAAGCTTTGCGGTAGATCCTCCGGCAGCAACGATCACATGTTTAAAGGTACCTGCCTTTACAAGAGCCGCTGCGTGGATCAGGGCGTGGGCAGGGCCTGCGCAAAATCCTCTTACATCAGAGCCTGTGGCATTGGTTAAGCCTGCGATTTCAGACGCTGCCTTTGCAAAGTTTCCTCCGCCTCTCTGGTTCATATCACCGCATGCTTCTTCCGAACACTCGATCACATATTCAATTTCTTCCTTTTTGATATCATTCTTATCCATCAAATGCAGTAACGATAGAACGCAGGAAGCTTTTGAAACGAGATTTTCAAAAATGACGTGGGCCGAAAGGGAATGGTCAATATCATGGGCCGCTTTGATACAGCCGACAGTGGTTCCCTGGTAATACAAAGGCTCCCCGTGTTCGTCTGTGATCAAATGGTTGATTTCTGATAATTCATAGCTCTTATCAAAGGCTTTTAAAAGCGATGGATCAATAAGGTTGTGAGATTCTAATTTTTTCTTCACAGTATCAGCAAACTGAACTTCCAGTTTTACAAGATCAAATACATCGCAGATTGCGATCAGACCGATGAATTCATCCTCCGGCATGATTTCTCCAAACCTGCCTTCTCTCTGATCATAATCGGATTTCTGCTGATACCATGGCTGCGCATAACCGGCCAGCTCCTCAGGCATAACATTTCCTATGTAAGTCTGGTTCGGCAGATATGCCTTACACTCTTCATAAGAACGCAGACTCTTATCCAGATTTTTTAAATACTCTGAATCCGGATCAATGGTTCTCTGGGTCGTCTGTGTTGTGCCATTATGAATTACCATATCCGGCGTATGGGCAAGGATGTAGCTTGCCCCCTTTAAGACGCTGTACATATTTTGCCTCCTACTGAATCAAATTGACAGGAAGCCCTGTTCCTTTGATTTCCAAATTCAAGGTTGAAAAATGTTTTCACCCCTGCACCTCATATTAGGTCCTAATAATAAATCAATTCCTGCAAAATGCGGTGCCAATATACCATTTTTATACAAACGGAAAAACTGGGTCACCATTTCACAAGAATTGATGTGTGAAGGGATGAATGTTAATATTTACAATGCTCGTCCCTTATTGTTGACATTTCTTTTCGGATATCATCAACATCCAATACCATTTCCATCATACTGATCTGCTCGTCATAGACATCGCTGTCCACTTCATCTTTGATTTCCGGCTCACAAGCATGGTATACTTTTAGTCCCAACTGGACTCCTGCCAATGGTCCTGCATAAGTAGGGTCTCCTGCCGTAACAGTTTCAGCAGCAAGGCCTGCGGCCTCACCTTCTGCAGCTCCTAAAACAACAATAATGTTTTCAGGGCCGTACTGCTCCGCCAAAGTTTTTACCCTCTTTTGATTCTCCAGGTCCATAGCACCCGCAGCCGTTCAGACAAAGCATTCTGTTGACGAAAATACCACATCCGCGCCAGCTGTTTTGATACACTGTTCAATTGCCGGGCCAGGAATGCCGTCTCTGTCACCGATAATGATGACTTTCTTGTCTTTCAGCATTTTATTACCTCCTTTTTTCATATATTATAACGTGTGCCCCCAAGGCAGATGGCTCCGCTTTGCAGACTGAAAACATCATATGTTCCACGCTATGTTCCAAATGATTTAACAAAAAAATCTTAAACCGGTGAGGTCAATGCATACTTTTTTATCATTTCCTCTATTCTGTCAGGCGTTGCATCGTCTTTTACCAGTTCTTCCACCTTCTCACCGTTTCTATAGATTGCCATGACCGGAAGCCCCAGAATCTTCTGGGATATGGCAAGCCTTCTGGCCTTTGTAGTATTTAGCTTTGTGAATTTAATCTTATCACTGTATTCCTCAGCAAACTTCTCAACATGAGGAAGCAGAGCCTTGCATGGCTCGCACCCATCTCCGAAAAAGTCTACAAATACCACTCCTTCCGCTTCCAGCACTTCTGATCCAAAGGTATCCTTATCCACTACCAACATTTTAATCTCCTCCTTTAATTTTCTATGTATTTCTCAGCCATAACGGCTGCAATGGCCCCATCCGCACATGCGGTGACAACCTGTCTTAAGCTCTTCACCCTGATATCTCCGGCGGCAAAAACCCCTGGTATATTTGTTTCCATGTTCTCATTTGTTCTGATATAGCCGTATTCCATATCCAGGATGCCTTCAAAGCATTCTGACTGGGGCAGGTATCCGATAAATCCAAAGATCCCGAAGGTACCGTCAGCCTCATCTGCAGACACCTCCGTCACTTCTCCTGTCTTTACGTTTTCCACGGACATGCTCTGGACCATTCCGTCTCCGTTTATTTCCTTTACCACGGAATCCCACATAAATTCGATTTTAGGATTTTCAAATGCTTTTTCCTGAATGGATTTAGCGGCCCGAAGCTCATCTCTTCTGTGGATTATAGTCACCTTCCGGCCAAATTTCGTTAAGTAAAGGGCCTCTTCAACGGCTGTATCTCCGCCGCCGACCACATAAATATCAAAATCCTCGAAAAAGTTTCCATCACAGGTGGCACAGTAAGATACCCCCTTTCCGATCAATTCCTTTTCACCGGGACAGCCGATGGGCTTTGGAAAGGCTCCTGTGGCAATGATTACGGCTTTGGCATGATATTCCTTATCTTTTCCTTTTAATACCTTGATATCTCCGGAAAAATCCACTTCCTGAATGCAGTCCGCAGTCCGGTCAATCCCAAACTTCTCCACCTGCTTTGTCATCCTCTGCACCAGGGAACTGCCTGATTCCTCAGGAAGGCATCCCGGATAATTCTCGATCTCTGAAGTGATAACGATCTGTCCTCCATCCTTTTCCTTCTCGATCAGCAGTGCATTTAACCTGGCTCTTCCTGCGTAAAGTCCTGCGGACAATCCGGCAGGCCCTCCACCTATTATTACAACATCGTAAATCTTCAAGACGCACCTCCATTTATTTTTTAGTATTTAATATCCTGTCATCTCCCTGGCGTCTGGTGAACTTCTCCTGGTCAAACCGTTCCAGAAGCATTAAGGCAAATTTTCGGCTGGTACCTATGGAATCCCTGAAATCAGGAAGCTTTAGCACCCCATTTTCACGGAAAAGCCTTTCCGCTGCTTCCTTGGCCTTTTTATACTGGTCTTCCGCCAAAATATACTGTCCGGGAAGGACCATGAAACCGTCCTGCAGCATGAATTCAAGCACCTGCTGCTTTTCCCTGACGTTTTCCGTAAGTTCTACTGCCGTCAGAAACGTATAGCCGCTTTCCAGAATCCTTTCAGCCAATTCAGCCTTTTCCTTCTTTTGCTCTTCTGTAAGAGCAGGTTTAAAATCAAAGCGGGAAACCAGATTCTGGTCAAGCCTCACGAAGTTCTTTCCGGCCAGATACTTCAGCATGGTTTCACATTGCTTCTTATGGGATAAATCCAGTTTTTCCAGCAGTTCCGCCTTTGGAATCCCTTTTCGCAGCCGGTTCTTCTTATGATAATCGCTTAGGATGTCCTCCACCATATACCTGTAATGCATGAGGTACTCTGCATGTATGTACTGCTTTTCTATAAATAATATAGCTTCATCCGTTTCCAGCTCCTTTAGTTCCTCTTCCTTAATATCCTTATTTAAAAAGGCAGCAATCTGATCAAAAGTGGAAAATGGGTTGTTTTTAATATATTCTTCTATAATCTCCTTAGAGGATGCAGAATCCTTCATCTGTAGGGACCGAAGCCGTTCCTCAGGATTATTTTTATATTTCGCTGCTTTTGGATCTATGATGATCCCTCCTCCAATGGTTGTGACCGGAGAAATGGTTCTGAGCACAAAACGGTCGCCCTTTAAAACTGCTATTTCATGATCCAGAAGAATCTGGCCATAGCCTTCATCCCCTGCCTTTACCTTTTTATGGGAGATTGGCACAAACCTGGCCACTTCCTCCGCCGCTCCCACATAGAGCTTTAACTTATAAAACCTTCCCATCTCAAGCTTTGTTGTCCTTACAATGGAAAACCTGACATCAATCCTGTCTGTAACGAACACGCTGTCCTTTGTTGCAACTGTATTTCCTCTTTTTACTTCATCCACTGCAACATTGGATAAGTTGATAGCCGTCCGCTGCCCGGCATATGCAGATTCCACGTTATGTTCATGAACCTGAAGGTTCCTTACCCTGACCGCAATCCCCTGAGGATAGACCACCAACTCATCCTCAGTCTTTAATACCCCTTCCATCAGTGTTCCGGTGACTACGGTTCCGTATCCTTTCACAGAAAAAACCCGGTCAATGTTCATCCGGGGTTTCTTCGTAAAGCTCCTCTCCCGGATATTGGAAGTCAGGATCTCAAGCTCCCTTATCAAGTCGTTAAAACCCTTCCTGCTGACAGAATCCACTTCAACGATCTTTGTCCCTTCTAAAAAGGTCCCCTTTATAAAAGATTGGATATCTTCGATCACCAGTTCTTTAAATTCCTCATCCACCAGGTCAATTTTCGTGAGCACGATTAAATATTTTTGTATTCCCAGATAGCTGAGAATGTCCATATGTTCCCTGGTCTGAGGCATGATGCCCTCATTGGCCGCAATGATAATGAGAGCGGCGTCAATGCCAGTGGCTCCGGCCAGCATGTTCTTAATAAACCTTTCATGCCCCGGAACATCAACAATGCCAAGAGTACGCCCATTGGGAAGAATAAAGCCGGTAAATCCAAGATTAATGGAAATTCCTCTTTTCTTTTCCTCCGCCAGCGTGTCTGTATCATGGCCTGTAAGGGCTTTTACCAGTGCTGTTTTTCCATGGTCAATATGCCCTGCAGTTCCTACAATTATGCTGTCCATACACCCCTCACCCAGATTCCAAGTTTGATAAATTTTTAACAATATGGTCACAATTTATGTTAATGGAAATTATTTTTGGCGGAAGCATATGGGAATCGAACCCACCCACGACGATTAGCCGCAACACGGTTTTGAAGACCGGTAGGCACACCAGTTACCTGTCTGCTTCCATAAATATT
>POVV01000228.1_pt1 | contig 45070 bp, 32 predicted proteins | sample 1560271 | NCBI WGS metagenome assembly POVV01 (sample SAMN08337232, study PRJNA429181) | Bioreactor metagenome, whole genome shotgun sequencing project. | biome: cows' rumen and soil; feature: anaerobic; isolation source: anaerobic chemostat enrichment culture, galacturonate as sole carbon... | reverse complement strand
ACAGAATATGCCTGGCGGCACTAGCGCGGTGGTCCCACCTGACCCCATGCCGAACTCAGAAGTGAAACGCCGTAGCGCCGATGGTAGTGTGGGGTCTCCCCATGCGAGAGTAGGGAACTGCCAGGCTCCAAATTAGAAGTATGCAGTGATAGTAGGGCAGTTCTCTACTCGATAGAGAGTAGGACAAAAGATATATTCTTTTGAACGTCGCTTGCGACGGCCCGAAGGGTGAATGACAAAGTCATTCATAAACTGCCAGGCTCCAAATTAGAAGTATGCAGTGGTATGAATAACAAAGTTATTTATAAACTGCAGGCTCCAAGTTTAGTCATTATTAATTGATTATTTAATAATGCAGAGTTTGGCGCTGATATGGCTCAGTTGGTAGAGCGCACCCTTGGTAAGGGTGAGGTCCCCAGTTCGACTCTGGGTATCAGCACCACTTAAACAATAGTTAGACATTGACAGAATTTGTCTGGCGGCAATAGCGCGGTGGTCCCACCTGACCCCATGCCGAACTCAGAAGTGAAACGCCGTAGCGCCGATGGTAGTGTGGGGTCTCCCCATGCGAGAGTAGGGAACTGCCAGACTTTAAATAAAACAAAAAGGCCACCCATTAGGGTGGCCTTTTTGTTTTGTCTGAAGTTTGTCGGTAAGCGTCTCGAGAGAGTAGGACAAATGTGTCGGGAACACATTTGAACGTCGCTTGCGACGGCCCGAAGGGCGACGGGCAGGAAGCCCGGCGTAAACTGCCAGACTTTAATTAAAAGTGATAACCCTCAGCGTAAGCTGGGGGTTTTTGCTTTTATGGTATGTGGAAATACCCTACTCGAGCATGGGAACGTACCGCAGGTGCGTAACATGCGACCAAATCGTCGGGAACGATTTGGAACAGCGCTGCGCTGGCCCCGGAGAAATGTGTCGGGAACACATTTGAACCTCGCCTGCGACGGCCCGGCGTAAACTGCCAGACTTTAAATAAAAGTGATCACCCTCAGCGTAAGCTGGGGTTTTTGCTTTTATGGCCTATGGAAATCCCGATTCGAGTATGGGAAGGTACCACAGTGCTTGCGCTGGCCCCGAAGGGCGAGTATCAGGATGGGGCGAGTAAAACAGAGGGCTTTTCTTTTTATATCATTTCAGCAAGCACCTTATCTGATTTTAATCCTACTTTCTTTCATATGTATAACCAGATGCGTTTTTCTTAATTAAGAAGAATGATAATAGCGTTTTATTTTAGCTAAAAATCATATTGTTAATTGAGTAGATAATAATAGGTGTTGTAATTTGTAGCGATAATTGTTCCAAATTATGAGTTATGGTAAAAAGTCTAAAGTTAATGTCTATTTAAACTTGATCTATGTTCATTTTTATTAAATTAGTGGGGTAAACCCATATAACCGTAAGGGGTAATGTCGTAAACTAACTGAGTAAAATAGTGGTCTTAAAGACAGCAGGCCTATATGAGGAGTGGAACATAGCGTTATAACTTTTGATTTCAAATGATAATAAAAATCAATATCCATTTCTTGAATAACATACTGACTTTAATGGTGATAGGGCTATGGCATTGTTACAGATAGAACAATCTACCCGTCTTGCTGAAGAAGATATTCTTAGGGATGAGTTAGAGAGCTTTCGCATTTTAGTTGATGTTACCAATACCGTTATTGCGAAAAGGGATCTTAACGAGTTATCCAACGAACTCTCTGATGAAATTCACCATTTCTTTAATATTAGTTATATCGGTTTAGACCTGCTTGATATCGCTGATGATCGATTGCGTTGTTACACTACTCATTTTGTGGTTAATAATCCTAAACGCAGCCAAGAATATCAGTCTCTGCTTAGCCCAATGTTAACCTCTGTGATAAATCATAAAGAAACGCGTTTGGTTTACAGCAGTAAATTAGACGCACTGGCAAAGAAGGATGAATATATCGCAATGATGTTGAAAACCTCATTGCCGGTATTTTGTCTTTTACCTTTGGTTTTTAATTCTAAAGTGTTAGGTATTCTTTGTTTAGGCAGTATTGATGACACTGTATTTTCACCGAAAAATTTAGAATTACTTCAGCAAATAGCCGCACGCATATCAATAGCAATTGATAATGCGCTTGCTTACGAAGAAATTTCCCGCCTTAAAGATAATTTACTGCATGAAAATTTGTACCTTACTGAAGAGATCCGTAATTTTGAGAATTTTGACGAAATTATAGGTCAAAGCGACGCTATGGCCGCTGTTTTAGAACAGGTAGAAATGGTAGCCGATAGCGACTGTACCGTGCTTATCTTGGGTGAGACCGGAACCGGAAAGGAGCTAATCGCCAGAGCGATCCATAACCTTAGCCAGCGTGGTTCCCGTACTATGGTTAAAGTTAACTGTGCGGCTATCCCATCAGGACTTCTGGAAAGCGATTTATTTGGCCATGAAAAAGGTGCATTTACCGGTGCAACCTCTCAGCGAATTGGTAAGTTTGAGCTGGCGGAGCGCAGTTCATTATTTCTCGATGAGGTTGGTGATATTCCTCTCGAGCTTCAGCCTAAGCTATTGCGGGTGATCCAGGAACGGGAAATTGAGCGTCTTGGCAGTAATAAAATTATTCCGGTTGATGTTCGTCTTATTGCAGCAACCAATTGTAATTTAGAACAGATGGTTATCGATCGAGCGTACCGTAGCGACCTGTACTATCGGCTTAACGTTTTTCCTATAGTGATTCCACCATTAAGAGATCGGCCTGAAGATATCCCACCTTTAGCGCGTTTCTTCACTAAAAAAATTGCCCGTCGTATGAACCGGCATATTGAATGTATTCCGACAGAAACGATCAATTTATTGATGAAGCTTCCGTGGCCGGGTAATGTGCGCGAGCTTGAAAATGTCATTGAGCGGGCGGTTATTCTTACTCGGGGAACGGTATTAAACCTGCGGGCCGAAGAGCTGAACTATCATCTTTCACCTATGTCAGCTAAGTCGGTTACCGAAAGTAAGCCGCCAAAAAGGCATCAATATAATCCGCCTAAGCTGGCCGATGATAATGAATCAGAACGGCAGGAAATTATTCGGGTGTTGAAAGAGACTAACGGTATTGTCGCCGGCCCTAAAGGTGCAGCGGAAAAGCTGGGATTGAAGCGAACGACGCTGTTGTCACGCATGCAGCGCTTAGGGATTTCAGTAAAAGATATTCAGGACGAAAATAATCTTTAGTCACTAAATCATTTCGAGCGTTTAAACGGTATCACCAAAATAGATTTGGTAATTAAGGTCGATGCTTTCTCTGGTCTCTTTTCCGTCTAGTTTCTTTAATAGCAGCTCTGCTGCCGTTTTTCCGATCTCGAAACGAGGGGTAATAACGCTGGCCAGCTTTTTGGTGGTTGCTCTGCCAATTTCTAAACCATGGAAACCGGCAATGGCCATTTGAGAAGGAACATCAATTCCCCGCACTTCGCATTCCAGCAGGGCTCCCACGGCAATATCGTCATTAGTACAGAATATGCCATCCAGTAATGGAAATTCTTTATAAGCCTGATTAAACAGCGATGTTCCTACATTAATCGACGATATGGTTTTAGGCATCATAATTTGAGGCTGGCAGCCCCATTGTTCCATGGCGAGGCTAAAGCCCCGATACCGGCTCGCGTCACGGGCATCTGCCATTGAACCAAAGTAAACGATGTTTCGTTTGCCACTTTCTAAGATAGCGTTAGTCATATCAAAAGCGGCTTTTTCATTATCAAAACCGACCTGTATACCTAAATGCTCTTCAGTGATGTCCATCAGTTCAGCTACCGGAATATTTACCGAACGCAGATATTGAACGGTGCGGCTGGTATGTACTTTTTCCATGAGGATGATGGCGTCAATATTGTAGGAGAGTAGATTGATAACCTTCTGTTCTTCAGTCAGTGGCTCATAGTTATAGTTGGCGATAATGGTTTGGTAATGCTGCTTTGAGGTGACAGACTCAATGCCTGCAAGTACATCAGAGAAGATTTGGTTAGTAAATGACGGGATAAGAATTCCGATACACTTACTACGGGCATTTAGCAGAATTTCGGGTGCCCGGTTAGGAATATAATTAATATCCTCTAGTACTTTAGCAATTGTTTCTCTATTTTTAGCGGAGACCTGTTCAGGATTGCGGAGGTAGCGGCTGACCGTCATTTTGGTTACGCCGGTTAATTCGGCGATATCCTGTAATGTCACTCTGGTGCTCTTCATAACCGCTCCTACAGATAAACAGTGATGAGTATACACGATAAGTTTTTAATAAAAAATAAACGCTCCTGAGTGTGTGATTATAACTCTTTATTTATTAATCAATTTTTATATAGTGGGGTGAGCTTATCACCCCACTGGTTCTATTTATTAATGATTTTCTTTTGGCGTACGAACATTCGCCATTAAAACGACGGAGAGAACAAGAGCAATAGCCATAAAGGTATAAGACATACTTGGGCTTCCGGTCAGGCCGTTAAGGTAGCCAACCAACCATGCACCTAGGAATGCGCCTAGTGCGCCAAAGCTATTAATTAAGCCGATAGATACGCCGGAAACATTACGCGGTAGTAGCTCAGGGATCAGTGCAAAGAAAGGTCCGTAAGGTGCATACATACAGCCAGCGGCAATAATTAACAGCGTGTATGAAATCCAGAAATGGTCAGGGCCAATCAGGTACGAAGTAAAGAACGCGGCACCGGCAACGCAGAGCAATGGCCAGATGAATAGCTTCCGATTTTGCAATTTATCAGATAGCCAGGAAACGGTTAACATCATCACAACGGCAAACAGATAAGGAGCGGCAGACAACCAGCCAACGGTCACCATATCTAATGATGCCGCTGACTTAATGATCGAAGGCATCCACATCATAAAACCGTAAACTCCGACGCTCCATAAGGCATGTACTGCACACAGCATGATAACGTTGCGTGAACGTAGTGCTTCGCCATAGTTGCGCACAGGCTTTATATTTTGCTGTTCGCTGTCCATGACTTCCTGCAGGTCTTTCTTTTCCTGCTCGCTGAGCCATGAAACTTCTGAAGGTTTATCTCTGACCAAAACCCACCAACAAAATGCCCAGATAATCGCCGGAACACCTTCAATGATAAACATTTCACGCCAGCCATAGGCAGTAATCAGGTAACCAGAAACGATCGACATCCACAGAACGGTAACCGGATTACCTAATATCAGGAAGGTATTGGCTCTGGAGCGTTCGCCTTTGGTAAACCAGTTACTGATATAAATCAGCATCGCTGGCATTACGGCAGCTTCGACCACACCAAGCGTAAAACGGATTGCCATCAGCATGGGAATATTACTCACGAAGCCGGTAGCAGCAGCGCAGGCGCCCCAAAGAATCAGGCTGACAAATATCATTTTACGAACGCTGCGTTTTACCGCATAGATAGCACCGGGAACCTGAAAGAAGAAATATCCCAGAAAGAACAGAGCACCGATTAATGATGATGTGCCTTTACTGATGTTCAGGTCGTGTTCAATACCTGCTGCGGCTGCAAATCCATAGTTCGCGCGGTCTAAGTAGGCGAGGCTGTAAGTAATAAAAATAATCGGCATTAAATACCACCAGCGGCGGCTGGCGAGTTTCTTCACTGTTGTCATGATGTTTTCCAAATATAGAGATGCAGAATCCCTTACCCGTATATCCCCGTGATACTTCAAGCTGCAGATGCATTGACCGCTTTTCTGCACTTAGAATTATTTTGGGTATAAATAATACAGGCAATAATCTATCTGATTTTTATTTAACTGTTTTTAGACTGCGGCGAGCATACCACCATCAACAAAGACCAAATGTCCGTTTACGAAGTTTGATGCTGATGATGACAGGAAGATAGCTGAACCGACTAACTCCTCAGGTTTTCCCCAGCGGGCTGCCGGGGTGCGTTTAAACAGCCACTGTGAGAATTCTTCATTCTCTACCAGAGCCTTGGTCATCGCCGTATCAAAATAACCAGGGGCGATTCCATTAACCTGAATATTGTAAGGAGCCAGCTCTACGCACATTCCGCGGGTTAGCATTTTTACTGCGCCTTTTGCCGCGGCATAAGGGGTGATTGTCTCTCTGCCTAATTCACTCTGCATCGAACAGATATTAATGATCTTGCCGGCTTTGCGGGTCATCATAAATTTGGCGACCTGCTGGGAGACTAGAAATACCGATTTCTGATTCACATTAATTACCGCGTCCCATTCACTTTCAGGAAATTCAGTAAACGGATAACGGCGCTGAATACCGGCATTATTAATCAGAATATCGATAGGCCCGATAGTGTTTTCGATGTTCGCAATGGCGTTTGTCACTTCACCGGATAAGGTTACGTTGAATCCGAAGGCATGTGCAGTAATACCCTCATCACGCAGCTGCTGCGCCGCGGATTCAGCTCTCTGCTGAGTAATGTCATTAACGATGATTTCAGCACCCTGATGACCTAACCCCTGAGCCAATAAGAAACCAATTCCCTGAGCTGAACCTGTTATCAGAGCTCTTTTTCCGTTAAGGCTAAATAGATTTTTCATAAAATACCTCTTTTTAGTTTAATGTTATGCGTAACTTTATACGCGTAACATTAAACTAAAAAGTAATATCTATATTGAATTGGGTTTTATTTTATTAATTTGTGATGAATGTCTTTGTTTTGATCGAGGGAGGGGTAAAAAGAGATCTGTGAATAAGGGAAAAAATAAAGGGTCGCTATCAATAGATGATAGCGACCCTTCCTGCAGGTGATTTTAGCCAGTATTTAGACTTCAACCGCCTTACGTAAACGTGCTTTTAATGCAGTGTATTCTTTCTGAACGTAACCTTCAGCCCAGTTTTGGTCGAGAATCGGTTCTACTTTCACCGCACAGTGTTTGAACTCCGGCGTTCTGGATATTGGATCCAGTTCATCCAGCGTCAGCTCATTACAGGCTCCGATCCACCATTGGTAGGTCATATAGACCGCCCCCTTGTTGGTTCGGTCACTGATCGTTGCCCGACTGATGACTTTACCGCGACGAGATGAAATCCAGACCAACTGATCCTGCTTAATGCCCAGATTAGCTGCATCTTGAGTATTCATCTGAATGTAGCCAGGTTCATCGGCCAGAGTCTGTAATGCTGCACAGTTACCGGTCATCGAGCGACAGGAGTAGTGACCGACTTCACGCACCGTGGCTAATGCCAGCGGATACTCTTCATCGGTAAGCTCCATTGGTGGACGCCATTCACAGGCATAAAGTTCACCTTTACCGTTCGGGCGGCTGAATACATTGCCTTCGTACAGATACGGTGTACCCGGATGATCTAGTGTCGGGCATGGCCATTGAATATAGCCAAGATCGGCCATCTTCTCGTAGGTTGCGCCATAATATTTAGGGCACAGCTCACGCAGCTCATCCCAGATTTCCTGAGTATTGTTGTACTTCATCGGGTAGCCGATAGCCGTCGACATCAGGCAGATGATTTCCCAGTCAGTTTTTACATCGCCCTTAGGCTCAACGGCTTTGTAGAAACGCTGGAACCCGCGGTCTGCGCTGGTATAAACCCCTTCATGCTCACCCCAAGAGGTGGCAGGGAAAATAACATCAGCGATAGCGGCGGTTTGAGTCATAAAGATGTCTTGAACAATCACCAGATCCATTGCTTCAAAGCCTTTGCGAACCATAGAAAGATCTGGTTCAGTCTGCATCGGGTCTTCACCCATGACGTAGAAGGCTTTCACTTTGCCTGAAATGGCATTGTGCGGAACTTCACTGAGAGGATAACCTTTCTTCTCTGGCAGGGATTCAACGCCCCAGGCCTTCGCAAATTTTGCTCTGGCTTCAGGATCGTTAACGTACTGATAGCCCGGAAGGGTATCAATAAGTGCCCCCATATCACAGGCACCCTGTACGTTGTTTTGACCGCGAACCGGTGCAACGCCAACGTTTGGTCTGCCCAAATTGCCGGTGAGCAATGCCAGGCTGGTTAAGCACCTTACGGTATCAACGCCCTGACCCCACTGAGTAACGCCCATGCCCCATAAAATAGTGGCAGACGGTGCGGCGGCATACATACGAATGGTTTCACGAATTTGTTGGGCGGATAACCCGGTGGTTTCTTCAACGTATTCTGGCGTGTACTTCTCAACGCTCTTCCAGTACTCATCGAAGCCTTCGGTATAATTAGCCACATACTCTTTGTTATAAAGATTTTCGGTAATTAATACGTTAGCAAATGCGTTAAGTAAGGCAACGTTACTGCCATTTTTCAACGGAAGGTAGATATCAGCAATACGCGCAGTTTCGATATAGCGCGGATCGCAAACAATCACTTTTGCACCCTTCGCCTTGGCCTTAAGAATACGGCGGGCAACGATAGGATGAGAGTCTGCGGCGTTATAGCCAAAGACAAAAACACATTTGGTATCTTCAATTTCGCAGATGGAGTTACTCATCGCGCCATTACCCACTGAGCGGTGCAGACCTGCAACCGAAGGGCCATGTCAAACGCGAGCGCAGCAATCCACGTTATTGGTGCCGATAGCGGCACGGGCAAACTTCTGCATAATATAGTTCACTTCGTTACCGGGGCCACGAGATGAACCTGAAGTCATCACGGCGTCAGGACCGTGCTCTTCAATAATTTTCTTCATACGGGAACTGGCAAATTCGATAGCCTCTTCCCAAGATACGGCTTCAAATTCGCCACCGCGTTGACGACGAATCATTGGCTTAGTCAGCCGTGGGGTAAGAATTTTTGTATCATTCAGGAAGTCCCAACCATAGTAACCTTTTAAACAAAGCTCACCCTGGTTAGTCACGCCATCAGCGCCTTCGGCACCAACAACTTTCCCGCCATCAACCAACAGGTTGATTTTACAGCCCGATGCACAATATGGGCAGACGGTAATTACTTTTTTCATGCTCGTTTAACTCCTCAAGTCCGTGGGGATGCTTGACGCTTAAAAATTTATTTCTGCCGCTTCTTCCAGCGCTGCCCGCTCTTGTTTCTTCCGTAACATTGTTTCTAATGATTCTGGTGTCACCAAGCGTAACGCGTTAGTCGGACAAACTTTGATACAGGTAGGGCCATCAGCTTTCCCCTCACAAAGGTCGCACTTTTGGGCTTCAGTTTTTTGACGCATGCTTGCGACTGCACCATTGCCGGGAATGGTGACGGTTTTAGTCACAATATTCATTGCGCCGTAAGGGCAGGCAATCGCACAGGTTTTACAGCCGATGCATTTTTCCTGAATAACTTGAATGCTGTTATTGCTACGTACAATAGCGCCGTTAGGACACACTTCTGCACAAGGGGCATCTTCACAGTGACGACAGAGAATTGCTGTACTGATGGTTTGTCCTTTTACCACTCGAATACGAGGCGTAAAGTTTTTTACCGAAAGATTAGCAACATCGTTATCAGTACTGTGGGCTATAACGCATGCCACTTCACAGGTGCGGCATCCGATACAGCTTTTTGGATCTGCGATAACGAACCGGTTCATAAATACATCTCCATTACTCGGTTCCTGACGATAGTTCGACAGTAGGGAATAGTGTTACCCGTCATCTTTCAGGTTGCAGTTGCGCTGGCTGTGTTCGTTCACTCGAATCACTTACTCTAGTAAGCTCATCGTGACTCACTCTTTTACCATCTTCCTGCAACCCGAATTATTTTGGGTATAAACGCTGGCATAGCCCCGAGTTAAGTATGCTCATCACTTAACCCTAAGCAGGGTTTATGCCAAAGTGTATTATTTTTATAACTTACTAAATATAAAGGATTTATTTTAATTTAAACCCAAGTTGCCGAATGTCACTTTTCGAATGTCGACAAGATTTCGGCAAATGTGTCGACAGGTAAAAACGAATGAAACGATAGAATGCCGGTAACATTCAGGCGAAAAGCAGGAATTATTAATTAGTGATACACCAGACGACGCAGGCTGATGTTGATATACCGCAATATTCACTATGATTCGTTAAGTTACCGGTTTATTCATTATTGATTTGTGCATCTGTCTGACTAAATGTGTTCAAATTCCTGTCCGTTCTGCCAATTGGCAATACTGTGATACACCGTTTCAACGGCTTGCTTAACTTCGTTAGTCATCGGGAAAGCAAACGAAACTATCGACGGTTGTATACCGATGAAAATAACCTGCGGGATATCTTCTTTCAGCTGATCGATCAGAAAATTCAGCGGCAGGTTATGGGTACTCATAATGAACATCTCAGCAATAGAGTCCGCATCAATGATGCGAATTTGGCCGGGATCGAGTTCCATATCGGCAGCATCGACCAGCACCAGTAGTTCAGGCTTAAGTTCCCGCACCTGATGGACGGAATTCTCAGGTGCTGAACCGCCGTCAATGGCATACCAGTCGGCAATCGGGTTTTGCGTCATCATGTCATAGAGCAACGGGCCTGCACCGTCGTCTCCCATCATGTTGTTACCAACGGCTAATACCACGTGTTTAACACGCTGTTCTGACATTAGTTACGTCTCCTGACCATCAGATAAATCGCAGGTTCACGTTCAATATCATGCAGAGACTGCATCAAAATCGTGGTCCATCTGGCCTGTTCTTCATTCAGGCCATCTTTTACCGCATCCCAAGCCTGAGCCAGCAGTTGGACATGGCTGACGTCGATAGTGATTTCACCAAATTTCATCAGTCCTTCCATTTTACTGCGGGCTTTTCCGCCTTCGGGCAAATGGGCGATCCACCGTTGGTACTTCTCTGTCGGGCATTCCATTAAGGTTTTAAGGCAATCAATGACGCCAACGTGATGACCAATCGCCAGCGAGTAATACATCACTTGCTGGGCTTGTTCAGGCAGGTCGTCATCACTGTCTACAAACTTTTGGTTAAGCGAATAGAAAACGACTTTATCTTCACTCATTAGGATAATTTTCCATTGATTAACGGAGCACAGATCTCCTGCAGATGGGTAACAATCTCACTAAGCCTTGGGTCATCGTGCTGCTTGAGATATTGATAAATACGGTCGTTAACTGGTTGAGCAGAATCCTGAGCCAGTAACTGCATAAATTCGTTGGCAATATTACCGCCCTGGCGATAACCGGCCATTCTTCTGGCTTCACGTTCTAAGGCAACCCGTAAATCAGGTGGCAGTGACGGGAAGCGTAGCATCGCCTGCTCACCTTCAGATTCGGTGTGATTGTTCAATTTCAGCTTCTGGTCAAGCAGTCCCAGTGCCATGGCAAAACCATAGATGGTCGCTGCCGGAGTCGGAGGGCAGCCCGGGATATAGACATCAATCGGCACGATCTGATCGCTTCCACCCCATACACAGTAAAGGTCGTGGAAGATACCGCCACCGCAGCCACAGGCACCGTAAGAGATGCAAATTTTAGGGTCCGGGGCGGATTCATATGCCCGAAGGGCCGGGGTACGCATTGCCCGAGTTACTGCGCCGGTAAACAGCAAAATGTCAGCATGGCGCGGGGAAGGAACTACTTTGATACCAAACCGTTCGGTATCAAATACCGGCGTGATGGTACCAAATATTTCGATTTCGCAGCCGTTACAGCCACCGCAGTCCACCCGATAAACGTAGGCTGAACGCTGGATGTCTTTAAGCAGCGTGGTTTTTAATTTTGCGATCTGAGCGTCAACGGACATTGGGGTTGATATACCGTTAACCGGCGTTGGAACATTAATGTTCATTTAGCCGCCTCCTGATTAAGGTGCTGACCCAGAGAAACACCGGGGGAGCTGATGATATTTTGTTTACGCTTACATTCAGGGCAGGTTTCAAACTGATGGCGCCGAGCCTCGGCTTCAACCGGATCCATACCTGACTGCACTAACAGCGATATTGCGTAATCAATCGATTTACGCGGCGCAAAGGGGCGCTGACAAACGTGGCAATCGGCCACTTTAAAAATGGCTTCTTGAAATAAGTCGGCCTTGTTGAAGACCGCCATTTCAAACTCTTGAGAAAGTCTGATTGCCTTGGTCGGGCAAACTTCTTCACAGCGACCGCAGAAAATGCAGCGGCCGAGGAACAACAGCCATTTACGCTCTCCGGTAGAACGATCGGTGTTCATTGTCAGAGCATTGGCCGGACAGGCCATAGTACAAGCGGCACAGGCGATACACTGTTCCGCGTTGTATTCCGGCTTGCCCCTGAAGTCTTCACAAACTTCGTATGGCTTAAACGGATATTTAACCGTGGTATCGCCAACTTTAATTATTGTTTTTAATAACTTAAGCATACTGGTTAATCTCCGTTATTTCAGCGGCGAGTTTTTACGCTCAATGCTATACCGTTCGATCTCTTTGTAGGACACCGTTTGAGATTTACGTTTGCGCACATCAACCACGGTGACGCGGTCGGTACAGGAGTAGCAAGGATCGAGGCTACCGATAATTAACGGTGCATCAGAGACGGTATTTCCTCTCAGCATATAACGCAGAGTTGGCCAGTTAGCGTAGGTTGCAGCCCGGCAACGCCAGCGATACAGCTTCTGGTTATCTCCCAACATACTCCAGTGAACGTCTTCACCGCGCGGTGCTTCAGTAAAGCCCAATGCGAACTTGTGCGGCTGGTAACTGAAACCTTCGGTCAGTAGCGGACCGGCAGGCATATTTGCCAGACCGTATTCAATAATGGCTATGGATTCAAAGAATTCATGAATACGCACCATAACCCGTGAATTAACATCGCAGCCGTCGAGCACTTGTAGATCGAAAGGAATACTGGCGTAGGCGGCAAACGGATGGTCGCGACGTACATCGCGGTTATAGCCACTGGCACGGACCATTGGTCCTACCGGGCTATAGTCACGGGCGACTTTGCGATCCAGCAAACCGATACCGGAAGTACGCTGATGCATATTGGGTGTTTCCAGCAGAATTTCGACTAGCTGGGTCACTTCAGTACGCATTTCCTGAATGATTTTCAGGCCCTGAAGACGTTGGTCTTTTAGGATGTCACGGCGTACGCCGCCGATCAGATTAAGCCCGTAAGTTTTACGTGCGCCGGTCAGCATTTCTGCCATCTTCATGGCTTTTTCACGTACGCGGAAGAACTGCATAAAGCCGGTATCAAAGCCGACAAAGTGGCAAGACAGACCAATGTTCAGCAAGTGGCTGTGTAAACGCTCCACTTCCAGCAAGATAGTGCGGATCATCTGAGCCCGTTCAGGGACTTTGATGCCTAATGCGTTCTCAACCGAGTTAGCATAAGCCACGCTGTGGGTGAATCCACAGATACCACATACCCGGTCAGCTAAGAAGGTGACTTCATCATAGCCCATCCGGGTTTCGGCCAGTTTTTCCATGCCGCGGTGGACATAGAACAGACGATAGTCGGCATCGACAATGTCTTCGCCGTCGACAAACAGGCGGAAGTGGCCCGGTTCGTCAGAGGTGATATGCATCGGGCCAATAGGAACAACCCGGCTTTCTCCGCCTTCATTGATAAACTTATAGGTTTCGGTATTGGTGGTCGGATCAGGGCGTTCACGATAGTCCATTGAATCTTTACGCAGCGGGTAAAGATCTTCCGGCCAGTCGTCGGGCAGCACCAGACGGCGCTCATCCGGTAATCCTACCGGGCGTAAGCCGTACATATCACGCACTTCACGCTCACCCCAAACGCAGGCAGGTACGCGTGGCGTAACGGAAGGGAACTCTAATGAATTCTCATCAACCAGAACCTTGACCGTAACCCAGCTCTTAACCGTAGCCTCCATGGAGATGACGTAATATAGGGCGTAGCTGCCGTTGAGTGAGCGCTCATCATTACCGAACAGCACAGACAACCAGCCGCCCTGTTCGTAATAAAGCCATTCAACCACTTCCGGCAGCATATTTAGCTTTACGGTTAGGGTGACCTGATTCTCGGTCTGCCAACTCTCTTCTAATAATGTATTCGGAAACTTTTGTACTAAACCTTCAACGTAGCCATGACCGACTTTAGTTTCAGTGGATGTGTTCACGATTTCTTTCTCCTGTCGATCTGGTCTATTGACCGGAAGTTATTGACTGCCAAGGTAATGTAAAGCTATCGCTTAACGGCGCTCCGCCATTATCCAGAACAATGCTGGTGGCGTTTTCTAACAGTTGCAAAACAGGCTGTGGAATATGTAATCCCATCACCAGCATCAGAACCATCAGTACACCAATCGGTAAAAGCGTCATTACGCCTAATTCACCTTTTGCGACCGCTTCCGGTCTAGGGCCGAGTACGGTGCTGGCGACCATTCTCACTAATCCGGCTAACACGATAGTGAGCAGGATCAGACAAATGACGATTACCGTTACTTTTCCGGCCTGAATGCCGGCAGTTACTAACATAAATTCACTGATAAATATGTTGAATGGTGGCATGCCACCGAGAGCCAAAGCACCACCGGCGAACAGCACTGCGGTGACCGGTGCCACTTTCATAATGCCTTTTATTGCGTCCATATCCCGGGTGCCGTATTTCAATAACACGTTACCGGAGCAGCAGAACAACAGAGTTTTTGCCAGACTGTGGTTAATGGTATGGAGTAGCGCAGCCAACACGCCTAAAGGGCCGCCGATACCAAAAGCCAGAGCAATCAAGCCCATGTTCTCGACGCTGGAATAAGCCAGCAGGCGCTTCATATCACGCTGTACAATGATAAACAGTGCAGCCACGGCAACGGACAGCAAGCCGAATACCAATAGCAAGGTTTGCGGGAAGGCCGGGCCAATCGCTTTATTTGCGATGATGTAGTAGCGAATCACAATGAGCATGGCACAGTTCAGTAGCACGGCTGACAGCATGGCGCTGGTCGGGCTTGGCGCTTCACTGTGAGCATCCGGTAACCATGCATGCATCGGGAACAGGCCGGATTTAGTCCCAAAGCCAATCAGAACGAAAGCAAAGGCTAAATGAATCAGAGTAGGATCCAGCAGGTTTGCATTTTCATGCAGCACCGTCCAGAAGATAGCCGTACTGGGGTCAGCTAATACGCTGGCAGCATTGGCATAGACCAATACCGTTCCATACAGGCCAAAGGCTACGCCAACGGTACAGATAATAATGTATTTCCATGCGGCTTCCAGTGATGAGCGCTGCCCATAAAGCCCGACTAAAAAAGCGGAGCTCAGAGTGGTAGCTTCGATGGCAACCCACATCATAATGATGTTATTCGCGGTTACCGCCACCAGCATGGTGAATAAAAACAGATGGAAGAAACCATAATAGTGACACAGCGTGGTAACCGTGATTTCATCGTGGTCAACTTCATGTCCCATATAGCCGATAGAGTAGAGGCCGGTCAGCAGGCCGATAACGCCGACGATGCCAATAAAAATGGCTCCCAGACTATCGATATATATCCACTGATGTAGCGCCATGAGTGAACCGCTTTGCATAACACCGCACACAACCAGCAGTGAAAGAATACACATCAGCACAATCCCCACAACGTGGACGGCGGTTACTGCTTTGCGCGATGTCGGTCCTGCAAAACGGCAGGCAAAACATAGCATTGAGATAATCAACGGCACCAGCAGGAGTGCGTAGATCCATTCCGTATTTGTCATTTTCAGTTACCCCTTCAACGCAGTCAGTTGCCGTACGTCCAGGGTTTTCAGCGTGTGATAAATCTTACGCGCCATCACGGACATAATAATCACGGCGAAAATGGCGTCAGTAGCAACACCGATCTCCACCAGTTCAGGCGCTTTATAAGCCATCAGCGCTAAGGTCAGGTGCGCGCCGTTCTCCATCAGGCAATAGCCGAAGATTTGCTTCAGAATATTGCGTTGGCTAACGATACACAGCAGGCCTAAGAAGAAGTGGCTTAGCGATACGCTCAGGGCCGGTTTTAGCTCTGCGACCATCGGTAACTGCACTGAATCCACCACCAGATAGCTCAGCACAATAATGACGGCAGCGATCAGAATGAGCAGGCCCAGTCCGATAACCGGCGTATCTGCTTTGGGATCCTGAAGTTTCCCCAGCGCCTTATACATAATGTAAGGAACCAGTAGTACTTTGGTGACGAAGGCCGTTCCTGACCACAGGAACAGTTCTTCGGCGTGCATAGTAAAGGCTAGTGCAATAAAAATAAGCACCAAGATCATCGACTGCAGAGCGTAGAACAGAGCAGAGTTTTTAGGTTGCCTGGCGCCGATGACGAGCAATGAACTGACAATCAGCAGCCCCGCCAGATTATTTACAATAAGCGTTCCGGTCATTATCAACTCCGTTATCCAAGCCACCAGGCAGCGATAAAGCTCGAGCACAGGGACATTACAATCAGAATGATGAGCACCCCTTGCATCGCAACAGGTACAGGTGAAGCGTTTGCTACTTCTTCAGATGGCTCACCCGGTACGGTTTTGCCGAACCAGTAGAGGAACCAGCCGAAGCTGGCAACCGATTCGATTAACGCCAAAATCATCACCGGCATAATCCACCAGTGGGCATTAGAAAGATCGAAACCGGCAGCAAACAGCGGGAATTTACTGAAGAAACCGTTAAACGGAGGTATACCCGTAATGGCGAGTGCCGCAACGCAGAACCCGATACCGATTAATGGCATACAGCGCATGATGCCGCGTAAACGAGGTAACATGCGGGTTCCGCAGCTATAGCTCAGTACACCGGCAACTAGGAAGAACAGGCTCTTAGCAAAAGCATGGTTAAAGATGTAAGCAATACCGCCATCAAAGGCCATCTTAGAGCCGAACACCGATAGTGACAGGGCTAAGAAGATATAAGAGAGCTGAGTAATAGTGGAATAAGCCAGCAGACGCTTAAGGTCGGTTTGCGGCAGGTACATGATAAAGCCGTAAATCAGCGTGATCATTGCCATTACCACACCAACGGTTCCCACAATCTCAGGAATGTCGCCGGCAGAGATCAGCGAGCGGGCAAAAATGTATACGCCGACCTTCACCATCGATGCGGCATGTAAGTAAGCGCTTACCGGAGTCGGTGCTTCCATCGCATCCGGCAACCATGAATGTAACGGTATTTGAGCCGACTTACCCCAGGCTGCAAACAGGATGCCGAACAGTACGATAGTTTTGGCTTCGCTATTTAGCTGTGAAATAGCCGTTAGTGAAAACGTGCCTGTTTCAGCAAACAGATAAGCCGCAGCCAGATAGAGACCGATGGCGGCTACGTGAGTGATTAGCAGGGCTTTAAGGGCGGATCTGAGTGATTTAGGTTTCTGATAATAACCAATCAGCGCCCATGAACATCCGCCGGTGATTTCAAAGAACAGTAACTGGCCCACTAAGGTTGATGACAGAACCAGACCGGCCATTGCACCGATAAACACTAACAGGAAGGCATAATAGCGGTTCTGCCCTTCGTGCGGGTGTTCGCGGTTCTCTTTTGTCAGGTAGGCTGTTGAGTAAATGCTCACTAACAAACCAAGTACCACAACGGCAAAAACAATCAGTGTACTGACGCGATCGATGGTTAGACCAAACAGCTCAGTATGACCAAAGCTGACTAACTGGTAGCCAACGTCAACTTTACCGTTGTTAAACCAGGCAATGGCGAGCAACACGGTGGCCAGCGAAGCGAGAGCGGCAAACAGTACACAAAGCCACTTTGCCATACGCTGCGGTGCCAGTCCGGTGATAACTGCGCCGGCAAAAGGGACCAAAATGGCCGCGAGAGCGATATTTTCCATAATCGGTTTCTTAGCTCCTTACAGACCAGTGAGATAAAACACAAATGCCAGTGCAGCGACGCCAAAACCAACCCACGTAGTACGTGACGTCAGCAGGAAGCGACCGCGGGCCAGGCTGTTTTCAAATAGTGATGCAATAACAAACACTACAAGTAACTTAATTAAAAACAGTACGATGGCGATTGACAGTGATGTGAAGCTTAGGATTTCGCTATTGCCGAATGGCAACAGCACGCCGACAAACAGAGAAGCGATAACCACTTGTTTTAAGGCCAGACCTAACTTAACCAGCGCCAGTGACGGGCCAGAATATTCGGTCAGCGGACCTTCCTGTAATTCTTGCTCTGCTTCTGCTACGTCGAAGGGAATTTTCCCCATTTCAATAAACACGGCAAAAGCACAGGCACCTATCGCTAATAAGGTGGCGCTGGGTGACTGTAGTGGGTTGGTCGCCAGTGAAGTGCTAATGCTCCCCAGATTGGTTGAACCGACAATCAGAGCAATGACCAGTAAAGAGAGCACCAGAATAGGTTCAACCAGCACGCCTAAGGTGACTTCACGGCTGGCACCGATACCGGCGAAAATACTGCCGGAGTCCAGCCCTGCAAGAGCAAAGAAAAAGCGGTACAGAGCAAACAGGTAAATAACGGTAATCAGATCGCCACCGACGCCAAAAGGTGAACCCAGCGTCACAATGGGTAGCGCCATAGCGACCACTAACATTGAGCTGATGAGTACAAATGGCATGATGCGGGAAATAATACCGGAGGCTTCAGGTGCGACATCCTGACGCTTCAACAGCTTAAAGATATCGCGATATTCCTGTAGTACGCCGGGGCCGCGACGCGACTGCATTCTGGCTTTAATCACCCGCGAGATGCCCGACATTAGTGGAGACAGCGCTAGTAGCAGCACTGCCTGAACTATTGCAAAGGCGAACATGCCGAAGGAGGTCATGATTTCTGAGGTAGAAAGTGTGATTGGCATAGTCAGCTCCTTACATCACTGTCACTAGCATCAGGGCCGTTAGCGCGATAACGACATACAGGCAATAAACCCTGAAGTCACCGTGCTGTAACCACTGAATGCGTTTACCTAACCACAGCACGCCCTGAGCAATAGGCAGTACCACCTTTTCTTCCCACCACGGTTCGGCGCGGGTTGCGCCATTAATGGTGGCCTTCATACCGCGGGCCATAGCCGCTGATGGGTCCAGCGTTTTACGCATGCGGTATAACGGAGCGAACATAGTGCGCAGCGGCTGAGTAAAGCCACCGGCAGACACTGCCATTTGATCTTCATAACCATAGCCGCAGGCCCAAGGGTTGCCTTTATGGCGACGAGCCAGACGCTGGCCTTTAAACACGGCATAAATCAGCAGTGGCAGAACAAAGAATCCAATCAGCAGCAGTGCAATAATCGGCGTCGACAATACGGTTTGTGGCGATGTTCCCGGATAGACCACTGAACCGCTGGCAACCGACATCGCAGCCTGGCCGGTTAATTCAGAAGAGATATTGGCGATAATTGGTGACACAAACGGAGCACCAACCCCCAGTGCGATACAGGCTATGGCCAGTAACACCATGGCCAGAACCATCGGCATAGGGACTTCCGTTGCCTGAGCGGCTTTCTCGCTGCGGGCAGCACCGGCAAAACTGATACCGTAAACTTTAACAAAGCACAGTGCGGCCAGTGCGCCGGTAATGGCCAGCATGATAATGGCGATTGGTCCGGCAATTCGCATGATAAACGGACCTTCATGGCTCATAGTAAACAGCGCCTGATAGGTAAACCATTCACTGACAAAGCCATTCAGAGGCGGTAGTGCGGAAATAGCCATGGTGCCGATCAGGAAGGTAATCGCGGTATAAGGCATTAATTTTGCCAGACCGCCCATTAGCTCCATGTCTTTGGTATGCACCCGATACATTACCGATCCTGCGCCGAGGAACAGCAATCCTTTAAACACCGCGTGGTTTAACAGGTGGTACAAGCCACCTAATATACCGACAACGGCTAATACAGGATGTTGGGTGGCAATACCAATCATGCCGACGCCGACGCCCATCAAAATAATGCCGATATTCTCTACGGTGTGGTAAGCCAGCAGCTTTTTAATATCATGTTCAGCCAGAGCGTAAAGTACCCCTAGCACCGCAGACACCGCACCAAAGGCCAGAACGACCAAACCCCACCATGCGGTGGTGGCCCCAAGGATGTCGATACCGACTTTGATAATGCCGAAGATACCAATTTTAACCATGACCCCAGACATCAAGGCCGACGCATGAGACGGTGCTGCCGGGTGTGCGCGTGGCAGCCAACCATGAAGCGGGATCATACCTGCTTTAGCACCGAAGCCGAAGAAGGCGAGTAAGAACACCACCGACGCCGTTGGTGTCGACAATGTTGCCTGTCGGAAACTGTCGAAGTCCATGCTGCCGCTCTCTTTATATAGAATAAAGAAGGCAATCATGATTAATACAGAACCGGCGTGAGCAATTAAGAAATACAGCAGGCCAGCGTTAACGGCTTCTTCATCCTGTTCGGTAATAACCAGAAAATAGGATGCCAGTGACATCATTTCAAAGAACACGAGGAAGTAGAAGGCGTTGTCGACGACGACCAGTGCGACCATTGAGGCAATAAAGAGATTCATAAAGAATCCCATATATCTTGCCCCCTTGCCGATGTACTCCTGAACATAAGACAGCGAATACAGTGAGGTCACTACCACCAGTAACGAGATAACCATGACCATAAAGGCCGCCAGTCCGTCTAAGCGCACAACAAAGTTGGCGAATGAGAACGGACCTGCAATGGCGAATGTGAGTATTTGACCGCTTAACAGAACGGGTATGACGGCCAGTAATCCGAATGCCCCACCGATCATGCTGGCAATGCCCGAAAGCTTAATGACCAGTTGTTCACTACGGCTAAACAGCAGAGGTAAGATAGCTCCGGCAACATAGATAGCGAGGGAAATTAGAAGTAATTCAAGAGGATTGCCCATCATTCCTGCTCCCCGTTGTTCTGACCAGCAGTGAAGTCACTGAACGCAGAATCCGTATGGAATACCTGCATGGCTTCAAGGCGCTTGGCAGCGCTTGATTGCTCAATGGTATGTTCATCAACTAGAAATAGTGAGTTAGTCGGACAAACGCGTACGCATTCCGGACCATTTGGCAGGAAGCTGCATAAGTCGCATTTCACTGCCACATTACGCATACCCGGAGCCCAGGCGAGCATCGCATCGAGCCCTGCATTGTAAGGCGCTGTACGGGCCTCTCGCTGATGAGCATCTGCCTGTGAAAATCTTTCATAGGTCGTTGGTGCCGCCAACGGCTTACTGCCGTGTGGAGTAATTGCCCCAAACGGGCACGCGATAGCACAAAGTTTGCAGCCTATACACAGGCTTTCATTAAGCACGATGGCGTTATCACTATGAGTAATCGCCTGTACCGGGCAAACCCTGGCACAAGGTGAGTCTTCACAGTGGCGGCACAGAATAGGTACTGTACTGCTGGCATCGCGCATCACGGTTAATCGGGGATGTGACTGTAGGCCTACTGCCTTATGTACTTCACTACAGGCGGCCATACAGGTGTTACATCCGATGCAATCTTTTGGCTCCGCGATGACAAAGCGGTTCATAGCCATCCCTCCGGTGTTCTGGTCATAGTCCGAACGATAAAAGTGTCATACCTCTAAACGATTACCTCTTTGTAAGCATATTCCATGCCATATCTCTAATTTAATTAATTGATTGATATGTAAGAATTAAATTTTTATTGGTGACGAGATGATGGTGATGAAAAGTGTCTATCGACATTAGTGACGGAGGTTGGAATGATAAGAAATGCTACAGCCTGTGCCAGAGTCGTGATATTGCGTTTATGGTGGGTATCACCTGAAAACTCGTCGGGGTGGATATGACGGCACTAGTCGCCTAGTTACCTTTGATAATGAACGCTTAGCGGGCTGTTATTTGGTTATGAAAATGTTGGTTTTTTTGATATTAATTCATATCGTAATTAACTTTAATATAAAATATTTTTTTGGTTTTTTAGATGAATCACGTTTCTATTGATTTTAACCATAAATACCGGTTCTTGTTTTTATTGATTAAACATGTGTAAATTAATTAAAAAGTTGTTTTATTATTTGATTATCGCTTTGATTATTATGCTTATTTTATTGCATTTAGTTGATTTTATTATAAAAATTAAATGTTGTTAATTTTAACAAATTAAGGTTTATTTAGATCTGCTTGATAACATTACTACGTTGTTTTTATTTGTTATTTATTTTTCATTCATTATTTTAAAAATAATTAATTAACGCATTGGATCTTTGTGTTAATTAATGTAAATTGTGTTTAATTGAGCTGTTGTTACATGGTTCATTAAGTTGCTATATGGAACGCTAGAAGTAAACAATGGTATGTTTACAAAAGGGAGTTATGAAATGGATAATAAAAAAGTCCTCGCTATTAGTACATATCTTATGTTGACCGGTACCGTCAGTGCAGCCCCTGCAACCTCGACTATTGAAGATCCTACAGAATTAGCTGCGAGTGGCGGAATAGTTAACGTCGTTAATCAGTTTGGTATTGGCGCGCTTAATAAAGATAATTTTACTTACGCTGGTGATGTTAGCGTAACTCAGACGTTAAATACCCCATCCGGTGCTTATAGTTCCGGTATCAGTGCTTTTAATAGCATTATGAAATTAGGAAAAACCCAGCTGGAGGTCAATATAACCGATGCTATAGCGGGGTCCAGCTATATCTCAGGCGTTAGATTAAAAAATGGTAGTACATCTTCGCTTCCGGCTACGCTGGCTCAAACGGTAACGGCTGAGCTTGGTGCAGGTTCAACGATTACCATTAACGGCAATAATAACACTGAGTTACTTGGCGTAAATATTGAGGCAGGGCGCTATCATATTAATGGCGTCGGCGATCCTTTGATTCCTGAGATGACGGCTTATTTAAATGAAAATACCACGGTAACGTTAAATAAGGCTGGCAATTACTCCGTAGGGCTACACGCTTATATTTCCGGCGCTAAGATCAAGACTAAAGATGGCTTACTGGTTAATGTTAATACCGAAAATAACTCAACCGTTTACGGTATTCGGGCACAGGGTCTTTCTGAATACCCAGCACTCGGTGGGGTGGTAGAGCTTAATGGTACGACCACCATCAATATGGTTAATGGAGGCTCCGGTACCGCAGGTATTTTGGCCCATTTAGCGGGCAGCCTTGTGACTGCTTCAAAACAGGTAACGGTCAACAATACCACCACGGACAGTACGGCTGCGTTATATGGTTTGTTTGCAAGTAACGGCGTTATCGATTTTACCGGGCCGACTACGGTAACTATCTCAGGCGGAAGCGTGAATTCTTCCGCCGTTGTTGCTACTTCTGGCGGATCGATAACGTTGGCCGGCGCTACCATTAATGCTGCTGACGCCAGAGCGTTTTATGCCAGCGGCCAGAATAGCGTTTTAACCGGTAATGCGGCTCAATATACCGTAACCGGCAATATCCTATCTTCTTCAGACGGTGCTATCGATCTGTCGATGACCAACGGTTCAACGTTCACCGGTCAGTCTCTATTTGGTGCTACTCCTGGCACGACTAATCTAACCATCTCAGGTGCTAACAGCATTTGGAATATGACCGGTGACTCAACGTTGACCGATCTGACGTTAGACGGTGCGACATTAAAATATAGCGATACTTCAGGTTCACCAATGGTGCCAAAAACGCTGACCGTGACCGGAAATTACACCGGTAATAACGGTACGTTGGTGCTAAACAGCGTGTTGGGTGATGATAGTTCATTAACTGATAAGCTGGTGGTAAATGGTGATACCGCAGGACATACCAATGTGGCAATTAACAATCTTGGTGGCCAAGGCGCACAAACGATTCAGGGCATTGAGATTGTTCAGGTTGATGGTAATTCGGCAGGAACATTTAGCAATAGCGGACGTATTGTTGCCGGTGCGTTTGATTACTCCGTTCGTTCAGGCGCTTCAATTGCCGGGGCAGATGCGAAGAACTGGTATTTAGTGTCTGATATTACACCACCGATTGTTGTTCCTCCGACTCCGGGCGAAGATATTACACCGGTCTATCGTCCAGAAGCGGGTAGCTATATGGCTAATATGGCGGCAGCCAGTAAGCTATTTAATCTGCGCTTAGAGGACCGTGAAGGCCGGGCAGAAAACTCCAGCATGTGGCTGCGCCAGCAAGGCAACCGCACCAAGTTCAGAGATTCCAGCGGTCAGATCAAAACGGCTACCAATACTTACGTGATTCAGGGTGGTGGTGAAGTTGCGCAAACTCAGTTTAGTAATACCGACCGTTTAGGTCTTGGCCTGATGTTAGGCTACGGCAAGTCAGACAGCGAGAGTGGAAATAGCCACAGCGGTTATAACTCTAAAGGTAAGGTTGACGGTTACAGCGGCGGCGTTTACGCCACTTGGTATCAGGATGCTAATACTCTGAATGGCCTGTATGTTGATAGCTGGGTTCAGTACAGTATGTTGAACGGAGAAGTGGATGGAGATCGACTATCCGGCGAAAGCTATGATATGAATGGCTTTAGTGCCTCGGTAGAGAGCGGCTATCGTATGCCGGTTTATCAGGGTGAAAACGGTAATGTATTTGTCACGCCTCAGGCTCAAATTACCTGGAACGGCATTAAAGCAGATGACCATACTGAAGCTAACGGTACACGCGTTACGTCCGAGGGTAACAATAACGTTCAGACTCGTTTAGGCGTCAAGTTATCCCGTGACGGCGTAAACGATATAGATAAAGGCAGCGACAAGTTGTTTACCGTCTATACCGAAGTCAACTGGTTACATAATACCGAACAGGCCGGAGCCACTATGGACGGGGTGTCTATCAAGCAATCAGGAAATACTAACGTTGGTGAACTGAAAGTAGGGGCTGAAGGTCGACTGAATCAGCACCTTAACCTGTGGTCTAACGTTGCCCAACAAATGGGTGATAATGGCTATAGTGATACAGCGGTTACCCTTGGGTTTAAATATAAGTTCTGATAGCCAACGTATGTCGTACGGTTAAGTGAAGGCCTGCAATTGATAATTGCAGGCCTTTTTTCATTACAGGTGCCATATCCGATGTAATCTTTTGGTTCTGTGATGACCAAGAGGCTCATAGCTATCCCTCCGGGTTTTTTGCTCATGGTTTGAGCAATAGCAAGTGTTTGTCGACATTCGTGTCGGCAGTGGATAATTGGTCGGTTTTGGTCGGGAAAGGAGGGATGGAAAGTACCACAGTAGGCCATGTGTAATGAGAAATAGATAAATTGCAGGATTTATGAATTTTTTGACTGCGAAGATAAATAGAAAAATCTTTTAAGTTGTAAAAGAGTACTTTGTATTATTTAAAATATTGGTCAACTCGCATTTTATTGCCGATAGCTCGTGAAAGGTGAGCGCGCAGGATGAGCTGCCCGGTGTCATCAACGTCAGCTAAAAATGGAATGGGGTTTGCTTCAATGCCTTCGGCGTTGTAGGAGATCAACAGCCCTAGCGGGTATTGACGGATCAATTCAACCTGAGCGATTAAATCATTTTGTTTAAATGCCGAAGGTAAGTACATGGCGACGTTCCTTAAGAATCAGTTATTCAGCATTTATTGATAGCGGCATTTACGTGAGCAGTAAAGGAGTGAATAGATTTTAATTTATCGGTATCCGCTCAGCGAAATGACTATGTAGATTTACCACGGCGCTTAACGGTTTTTGCTGCTGTTTTTAGCAGTTCGGGTCGTTTTACTGAACCCGGTTCAGGCATCTCACGATATTCAATGGGGAAAGCGGGCAGGGCGCTTAATAAACGAGAACCGTAGTTTTTAGTAACCAATCGGTTGTCATAAATCACGATTTCACCCCGGCATTCATGGCTGCGGATCAATCTTCCAACCTGCTGAATCAGGTTGAATGAGGCGCTGGGTAAGCTCTGTACTTCAAACGGATAACGCTTTAGGGTTTTTAGCCACTCACCCTCGGTGACAATCACCGGACTATCAATAGGCGGGAAGGCAATTTTGTGGATATGCACCTGAGTCAGCAAGTCTCCTTTCAGGTCAAGGCCTTCGGCAAAAGACTGTAACCCGACCAGCACGCTGGTGGTTCCGGCCTCAACCCGTTTGCGGTGCTCTTCTACCAGCCGGTAACGAGGTTGGTCACCCTGTACCAGCAGCGTCAGGCGCAAATCCGGCAGCAGGGCGACAAACTGTTGCAGCGCCCGATTACTGGCAAATAATACCAACTGACCTTTGTGCAGATCTTTGGCGAGTTCGCTGCGAAAGAAATCAGCCATTTCTTGCAGATGGGCTGCTTCATTGGCCATCATGGGTTCATTCTTCATCAGCGGCATGACCAGCTTGCCCTGTTCCCAGTGATTAAAAGGAGAGTTCAGGCTGACAAAACGATCGCCGGATTTTTCACTCAGCCCGCTCATTTCCTGTAAACGTGAAAAACTGTTCAATGAGCGCAGCGTGGCAGAGGTTATTACGACATGAGGAACTTTACGCCATAGCAGCCGTTCTAGCTGATCGCTGACCCGGATACCCACGCAATGGAACGTCAAATGAGTTTGGTTGTCGATATATTTCCGGGTTATCCACTTACCTATAGGTGCATTAGGTGCCTGTTCCATGGCGGCCAGACGCCATAGTTTGCTCATGGTTTCAAAATAGCCCTGCATACGGCTCATATGCAAAATAGCTCTGTGGAGACGCACGATATCGTGTTTGCCGGTTTTTTCACTCAGGTCATTGACCATATATTCCGCCAGGCCGGTTAATGCATCGGTCAGTTTGAATAATCTGGCGCACAGGTCTGTCAGATCTGCGGGCAGCGCTCCCATCTCAAAACGATACTCAGCGTCGGACAGGTCCGGCGGTAAGTACTGACTAACCTGCTGTTCAATCAATAACAGCAGCTCGCGCATTTCACCACAGTGGTTGCTCAGCCGCTCGGCATTGGTTAACGGCGGTGGGTTTTTGGGGGTAAAGAATGCCAGACATTGTTCAATTTGACGTACGAATCCTTCGAGCTGCAAATTGTTCCAGACGGCAGTGATCTCTGCTTCGACTTCTAGCGCATCGCGGGCGACATCGGGTAAATGGTGGCCTTCATCCAGAACTAACAACAGATCTTTGGCCGGAGGCAGCACCGACTCAGACTCCAGTGCCGCCATGACCAGCGCATGATTGGTTACTACCACGTCGGCACTTTCAATTTCTCGGCGTGCCACAAAGTACGGACATTCTTTGAAGTAGTAGCAGTTGCGACCAAGGCAATTAGCTTTATCGGTACTGATTTTGATCCACAGCGGATCCTGAATGGTCAGCTTGTAATGGTCTCGCAGGCCATCCCACTCGTAGCGCGAAAGTGCCGTCTCCAGCTTTTTAGCCATTTTCATCTCTTCGCCGCTGGAGGTAATCGGCTCGTCATCAAGCATCAGGCCCAGATCGCCCTGCGGACTTTCGTCGCTGATTGCTGCCAGATTGCGCGGGCAAACGTAGCGGCCACGGCCAAAGGCCGCTGCGAATTTAAGGTCTGGAATGATTTTTTTCAGCAGAGGGAGGTCTTTACTGTAGATTTGATCCTGTAGTGCCACGTTAGCAGTGCTGACTATTAGGGGCTTTTCTTCTTCACGGCTGACGGCAATGCCCGGGATTAGGTAAGACAAGGTTTTACCCACGCCGGTTGGCGCCTCAATAGCCAGATGGCGGCCGGAATCGCCGGAAAATGCCTTAGCAACCTCTGCAATCATCTGACGCTGAGGAGTGCGGGGGATAAAGTCCGGGATTTGCTGTTGCAGGGCTTTGTACCACTGGCTTATCTGATCTTTAACTGCGGAAGAAAGCGCCATTCATCTCTTATTGGATTGGGTTTATAGGGATATATCTGAAGGCTATTGTCACACAGACAGCTAGCGTAGTCAGCCAACATCATAAAATAACTGAGTATTTATACAGTTATTAGCCTGAAAAATATACCCATTTAGCCAATGAATTAGCATTCGAAAAGAGTCAATAGTCGTGAGAACAAACAGATGCCCTGACGACACCACAGGATAATTTTGATTTTACTGCAGATGTTGATGCTATAAACTGGGATTAGCTTAGTTTCAATTCAGGTAATGACCAGATCTGAACTCAGTTGTTTCGGTTACGATAGGTACCAACGCGACGCGATTAATAAGTGGCCCAGAATATTGTCTCTGGACCACCCAACCCAACCAGGTTTCTTACCAGGTGTACTTAAAGCCTAACGTGGCTCTATAACCTTCACGCCTGTCGCCGCCAAACGAGTGCTCATAGCGGGTATCCGCATATACATAGGCATTACTAGCCGCCGGTATTTGCAGACCCAATCCAACTTCACCCCAAGTTTGGTTATATTTTTCTTTGATAGAATCGTTATTGATATGAACGGCTTTCGCTGAATTGCCGTCATGCCAAATATTGGCAATTCCATAAAATGTATTAGTACGGTTTTGGTCATTAGTTTGGTTATAAGCTAAACGGGCACCAATACGACCACGGATACCGTGAGTATCATCTTGTTTCACCTGTTTAGCCCCATCATTAAAGCTTTGCAGATGTAAATATTGATATATTAACTGTGCCTGTGGCTCAATTAGCCATTGGCTATTTTGCAGTACAAAAGGACGGCCAGCTTCAACAGAGAGTGCTGTACCCCAGCCATTTTGTCCAACGTCAGTACCATTACGGGCCTGGTACTGGTTACGTAAGTAAGAAGCCTGTCCTACCAGATCCAAGTAGCTGCCATCATTGGCGTAATAGGTTGAATATAAACCTACAGCACCGTTGTCTGTTTTACCTTTACCCATATACTTATTACTTGAGAGTCTTCCATTCTCTGCTCGATAATAATCAGAGAAATCATTTTCATAGTGACCATATGAGGCCATGATGCCAGTATGTCGGCGTGAGCCATCATTCTGGTTATATCGAATGTCAAAGTCATGACCAGCCTGGAAGATATACATATCACCCTCCCGACTTAAGCGATTTTTACCATTAACATCTAAATGTTTGGTGAAAATACGCGTCCAGGTTTGAGTCTCAGCTTCTCCGCCACATGTGGCGCAGTTATTCCAAGCTAACGTTTGGTTTTCACCAACTCGTTCATGCAAAGTCCCCAGCGTTGCATAGTTCAGCTCCATATTTGCATGGGGCATTTGCACATAACCGGCCACTTCAGGAGCCCAAATAGTCGGTCCTACTGGCCCTACTGGCGGAGGTGGGGGATTTATCGGCGGTTCGGTAGGATCTACCGGCGGTACAGGTGGTGTCGGCGGTTCTACCGGTGGATCAATCAGTACATCCACAGTCCAGCGAAAATTGTTGCCATTGCGTACTAGCTGAGCTTCACTGGCACCCGTTGTGCGGGCAGTACCAGTAAAAGCACCGTCCACAGTACCGTTGGTTTTAATAACGTCGATGGTATTAAGAATATTTCTGACTTGTTGAATGTCACCATCAATAAATGATTCTCGGCCATCTTTGCCAATCGGGACGACTCGGGTGGTTCCGGTGGCGCTACCTGTAATGATCAATAAGTCTGATTGGGAGTCTTCACCATCCAGTCCTCCGGGGGCATTCCATTCGGTATTCATTTGGACAATACCATTGCTGCCAGAGTAATCACCGTCGATGGTTAATATATTGTTATATTGCTTATTGTTATCCGATAACGTAATGATTCCGCCATTATTAATAACGTTTCCCTTTAAGGTGAAATCATACTTAGCAGAATTAAGCACATCACCGGTTGCATCTAATACAGCGCCGTTGGTTAAAGTAAGAGTACTTACCTGTGAATCATCAGTCAGTTGCCATAGGCTGTTAGCGCCACCGATAGCTAAATTAATGGTAGAAGAAGCATCTTTAGCTGAAAAACCGATAAACTTAGAAGCGTCATCAAAATTTAAATCAATGGTGCCACCTTCGATTGCAGACAGTCCGCCATTGATAATATATTTTCCGGATGAAGACTGAATATTATTATCTATAATAACGTCAGTATTATTATAGGAATAATTCATATAACCGCTTTTAATAATTGAACCGGCACCTTTTGATTGGAATACTGTCTCGGTAATACTGCCATCTTTATTGGCGGTGGTATCGCCGGCTAAAAGAATGGTACCCGGACGTTGTTCTGCCGTTTGCCCGGCATTATTGGTACCTATATTTTGTTTTTCAGTTGAGGCAAATAAATGATAAGCCCCCATCGGAGCAGTGATTGATACATTATTTCCAAGCTGGATAATACCGCCCTTATTAGCGTAAACTGCCGCGCCTTTATAGCTGCTGTTTGACTTTCCGGCCGAGGAAATATTGGCGTTGTCGCCAATAAATACCGCTGAATCACCTTTATTATTATTCCTGTACCCTCGCAAAGCCCAGTCCATAAAGCCAAATCCGCTGATATCCTGATCTCTGTTTCCGGCATAGACCGCGTAGCCATCACCTTCAAGTCCATTATCTACTGATGTACCGGTCTGTTTTATGGTGTAATCATTACCCAAGATAATAATAGACTTAGATCCTGCTGCCAAATTATTGTTAGCTCTAACGCCCATACCTTGAGCAATAATTTCGCCGCCATTGCCACTTAATATTGCAATGTTTTTTGATATATTTGTTGGGGAACTTCCTGGCCCACCTCTTACTCCAAGATTAATTCCGTCAGCACTGCTTCCGGTCGTCTTAATATTAACGCTACCCCTAGAAATAAAATAGCTGCCGTTATTTCCATTGCTAAAAATACCGTCAGATGCACCACCTGATGTAGTGACTTTTATATTATTAAGATCGTATTTCGATGAGTTTAAATAAACTCCGTATCCTTGCAGAGGCGCTATGGCAGATTCTTCGGATGTAGTTATCGTTACGTTATCGCCAGTTTGTGCTCCACAGTAATACAGCGTGCTGGTACAGTTTACATCAGCAGCCATAGACGTATTTATACTTGCAATAGCTAGGGGAAATAATATAGCGGTGATTTTATTTTTACTTATTTTAAATGGCTTCATTTTCATCTATTCCCTTAATGAATGAGCGCTTGCGTTAATCACATCTGATAATATAAGTATATAAGGTTTACCTTAAAATATTTAACTTACCTTTAAGCTGCATTCCGGCGGCTTATGTAAACCTCTAGATGTAATCGGTGCTTTACTTTTACTCCGTGTATATATTAATCAACGCAACCCATTCGATCAAGATATTTATTTTTTTTGAAACCTATTAGGGTTTTTATTTTTATTTTTTCACATGTTTTTAATGAAAGTATATAATAAATATCAAGTTATTATATAAACCATGATTTAGATTTATTGTGTGTTTTGAATTAATTTCCGTGCGTTATTATTGTGTGGGCCGTATGTTTTTGCTTTAGCTAATGGATACGCCCAGCGATATATACAAAAACGCCGCTATGTCATCAGTGACTGCATAGCGGCGTTTAATCAGGTCCGATGATTAGACGTTATAGCGCAGGTTCAGATTAGCCGCGATTGGTTTTTCAATTTTGTTGCCTTTGCTGTAATCCATTTGGGCACATAGGCTGACTTGCTTAGATAGACTCGCACTGACACCCGGCCCAGCTCTAGCCATATCACCATATAGGTTAGTATTGAAGGTATTACGGTGGTTGATAACGGTGGTATTGTTATCAATATATTCATGGTTCACTAAGTTTTTAACGATCGCTGGCATAATTAGATAACACCCATATCGATTGGTGATACCGGGTGTTATCTAATCGAAGTTATTTACTGAGGCGTATGATGCTTGGATCATCTTTAATATATATAAAATTACCCATACCATTAAAATCAATCGCAAGATAACCGTTATCGGTCATGCCATCAATAATAACCGGTGGATTGTCCGATCCTAAAGACCCGGTTCTTACTGCATCATCACTAGGGTACAGTAACATTGGTGCGCGCTCACCTTCTTGGGTCTGATAACGTGTATCTTCTTTAAAACGATGTAAAGTCACTGGTTGGCGTTCGGCTAATTCAACAATCGTGGGCTGGGTGATATTGGGCAGCGTGAGTGGAATATTATTCATCATCCCTTCAATATAGCCCGGGGCGCTAACAACAGAGAGTTTATCGCTATCGCCATAAATCATCGTCGGGAAATAAGATTCACCCTCTGGAGAAAGCATCCTTCCGCCACGCATCATTATAAAGCCTGTAAACGTCATATTTTCGACAGCATTCATCTGTTTTTGATTGCGTATTTTGGGCATTACGCCTTTATTAAAGGCATCTGCCAATGCTTGTGGCGTGCGGGTCTCATAAAGGCCATTAACATTTGTCTCATCTGTTCTTATTGGGATCCAGCGGATATTGACGTAGTTAAGATAAGGGCGTGTTTTGGTATAGAGGTCTTTGCTGGTAGAAGAGGCGGGATTAAAAAATACATATAGGTATTTACCTTGCCCTTTTTGAGCTCCCTCTTCAATCCAAGGCATCTTTTCAAGGATTTGAAGGGCATTTTTAGCGTGACCTTCTGTTAATGTCCCCGTTTTATTTGTCATCTCCACATCCGTTGCCGCAGGCCAGATAACTTTAGCTTGTGAAACGCCTATACAAAGTATGCTCAATAGTATTGATTTAACAATAATATTCATGGTTTTCCTTAACTGATGTTCCTATAAGCTGATGATGCAAATGCGTTTAGCAGCACAGCGCCTTTAAATAATGGGCACTCTTGACCCTGTCCATAGTTCTGTGTAACTGCCATTTCATCAAATATGGCTAATTAGTCGATCTTCGAATTCGATAATAAAACGGTTTATCGGCTAAAGCCATTTTGTTATCGATATACCCCACTTTTCGATGCTTCCTGAATAGCGATATAAATCACTTTTCTTACTATTGGGTTGTCGGAAATACCTCGCGCTTCTTGATAGCATGCCGGATTAAGTGCCCCTAAGGATATGTAGGTAATCTGATTGCCAGCCATTGAAAACTTTTGTTGTCCTCGACTGAACGTCTTCTTAAGGGTATGAAGTGACATAAAAAAGTGACTTTAGCCTATTAGGATAAAGCCACTTAAACTGTCGATCATTTATTGTAGACAATCCTTTCGTTAAAAGGAGCGTATCCGGAGGCTATTTCGCGAACGAAGCTTACGCTGAAACGTGATTACATTACTTTGTCAGCCGTCTGAAATCGGGCTCAGCCTATACTTGAACCCATACCGCGGTTCCGGTTACGGTAACCATTAACATGCTGCCATTCGAGCCAACGGTTTCATAGTCGATATCAATACCAACGATGGCGTTTGCACCTAACTTTTTTGCTTCTTGTTCCAGTTCAGCAAAAGCGATTTCCCTGGCTTTACGTAGCTCTTTTTCATAGGCCCCTGAACGTCCACCGACGATATCCCGGATGCTGGCAAAAATGTCCTTAAAAATGTTTGCACCTAAAATAGCTTCACCGGTCACAATGCCGTGATAGTCAGTAATGGTAAAGCCATCAAATGAAGGGGTTGTCGTCAGGTACATTGTTATCTCCTTATCATGTTATATAAGCTGAATCATATATGAAGGGGTACCGGTATGACGATAAGTTTAGTGGTAAAATCTGATATAAATTATAATAATCATATAGATATAAAAACGCCGCTCTGTCATCAGTGACTACATAGCGGCGTTTAATCAAGCTGGGCAATTAGAAGTTATAGCGCAGGCCTAGATTAGCCGCGATTGGGTTTTCAATTTTATTGCCTTTGCTGTAATCCATTTCAGCAAATAGGCTGACTTGCTTAGACAGGCTGGCATTAACACCCAGCCCGACTTTAGCCACATCACCAGACAGGTTGGTGTTGAAAGAATTACGGTGGTTGATCACGGTGGTATTGTTATCAATATATTCATGATTCCATGCCATTTTAGCATAAGGTGTCACCACGCTGGATGCGCCAACCGTGAAGTCTTTGCCTACGTTAATACCCAATTCAGTATTCAATGAATCCTGATTATTGATATTGGCCTTCATACCGTTATTTAGCGCAACATCTTTACCCTGAACCTGAACGTAAGACAGTTTGCTATAAGGTTCGATCCAGAAGCTATCGGCCACCATGGTGTTATAGCCCACTTCAACCGAGCCACCCAGTGCATTCTGGTTATAGCTGCCGTTGATGGCAGAACCGTTAGTCGATTGGGCCTGTAGGTCATTTTTGAAGTGGTTATATTTCAAAACGCTATCGATATAAACACCTGACCGATCAAAGTAGGTTGCATAAACGCCTACGCTATAGCTGTCTACTTTACTGGTGCCGCCGCGCTGATGTTTGACATCAACGTTGCCATAGCTGGTAAAACCACCGAAGAAGGCTTTACCACTCTCATAGCTAACCACTTTGTCAGCACCGATCTCAAGGCCGGATTGTTCCATCTTGAAGTGAGTATGGTCGGAGCTTACGTTGGTTTTATTGCCAATGGTCCGTACCCATGCGCCGGCGGCGCCATCATTTTGCTGTAACGCGCCTTTTCTGAAGCGCAGGTTGTTCAGCTCATTGTTGAAAATCAGCTGAGGAGCGCTGGCCATTGATAAAATCGCATCAGTACCCGGCGTTGTAATTCCGCCGGTGCCCGGAATTTCACCCGGAATTTCAACTTCAGGTAACGGAATAATTCCTCCGGGAATTTCACCACCCGGCTCTGGTTCTGGCTGTGGTTCAGGCTCAGGAGTCACAGCTTCACCCTCTTTTGCGCTCAGATACCAAATTTCACCTTTTCCTGATTCGGTGCGGTTATTCAGATAGTACATATAGGTGCCGCCATCAACGGCGTTGATTTGGGTACCGCCTAAACTTGCCAGACTGAAGCTCGAGCCGCCATTTGTGTCAGTAATCAGGTCTAACGAGCGCTGCATCGGGTCGGTAATTTCAACGCCTGAATCTGCGACGGTGACTAAATGCTGACCGCTGCTTTGCTTAATAGTTAAGTAATCTCCGCGGCCATTTTCAATCGACGTATTGAAAAAGAAGTGCATATTACCCGACAAATTATCAACGTCGAGCTGAGAGTAGGTCAGGGTATCGTCACTTGCAGCGGTAGTTTTAAACTGTACTTTCCCGTTGCCTTCAAGGCGGTCTATCTGGACGCTATCAGTATCATTAGCGTTTGCGATAACGAACAGTGCCGCGTCTGTGCCATTTAGCTTAACTGAATCTGCATAGGCACCGCTGGCTCCTTCGCCGGCAACTAGCTGTAGCTGGCCTTGGTCATTCACCGTGGTATTGAAGATTTTACCGTTAGCGGTGACCCATGATTTGGCATTGTTATTAATAACAACATTTTCAGCAAAAGAGTCTGCAAGGACTTTCTGGATAGAGTTATCAAACAGTTCTACGCCAATCGCTTTTCCGCCTTGTTGAATGGTCTGAACGCCGCTGTCGTACAGCTTGGTATTGGTGGCTGTACCCGCAACTGAGTTGGCCATATAGATAAACTGAGCGCCGCGAACGATAGTGTTATTGGCCGTACCGGTATTGATCACGTACTGCAGGCCATCTTTATTGATCACAGAGCCTTCGGCGATAGAGTTGCTGCTAATTTGTTGTTTGCCACCGGCATTGACCGTCGTGTTGATCGCAGTACCCGCGGAGGTCAGCATTTGAACGCCGCCACTATTAACAACGGTACCTGTAGACTGACCGGTTTGCTGTACATATTCAAAGCCTTGACTATTAACCTGCGTACCTTCGGATATACCACCAAGGTAGGCATACAGATTACCGCCATTGCTAACGGTGTTATTAACCGCAAGTCCTGCGTAATCAGTGGTGCCAGAGTTCGAGATGTAAGCCTTGCCGCCATTTACCGTAGAATCTTTAAGCGTTCCGCCGTCCTGAACTCGGACTAATCCACCGGTATTGATATTAATGTTGGTGGCAAGAGCCGGCGCATTAAATACGTAGCCATCCCAGGCGATGTTAGCGACTTTACCGACGAATACCGTTGCGCCGCTGTTGACGTTAGAATCTTTTAAGTAGCCAAGAACGCTGACAATGCTGCCGTCTTGCAGCTCCATGTTAATTCCGGTACCTGCATAGTCGATACCGTTGCCATCAGAAGGGCCTGCACCGATTTCAATGCACTCCTGGCCTGTCAGTTCACCTTCAAACGTTGAGCCACCACCCCAAGTAGCACTTTGGTCAGCGCGACAGAAGGTATCAGCCGCAGCCGCTTGGCTAAACGTCAGAGCAGAGAAAATAGATAGAGCAACAAAAGATAATTTTGTTTTCATTAGAATACATCCTGTAATACAACGTCCACGGGTCGTTCATTGGGCTGGAATATAAGTCATAATGAATTAAAGATCCACCTATCGATCGTGCCAAAGGGTTTCTTTTTGGTATTTTTTAATCCTTAATTGTTGTGTTTTGAATTATTTTCTTGTTCATCAATGTATTGTAATGTTGTTTGAATATTATGGTTGTGGAGATCTTTACCTATCTTTTAATATCGTTTTGTTTTTAAATTTATTCAATTAAATCAATTGCATTTGTGTTTTTTTTGTAACTGTGGTTACTATTTTTTATGAAAGTGATTTTTTAATTGTTTAATGAAAATTATTAAACTGTCATTATGATTTTTAATTATTTTTATTTTAAATAACATAATAGTTGTTTATTTATTTTACTTTCATCCATTGTTTTGTTTTTCTTATGATTTAAATTTATTTAAATTTATTTAAATTGGTTTTTATTTTTATGTAAATATTATGATTTAAAGTTTATTCAATTAAATAATTGAATTTATTTTTATCTTTATGATTAAAAAGGAATTTTTTATTAAACTTGATGTATGTCACAATTTTGATTTGAATGTGTTATTGCGAAAGTGAAATAATCCGTACTTAAATCAAATTTTGATAAATGAGTTATTTAAACATTTTTGATATCTGCTGAATTAGTTTGAACAATTCGCCATGCTTTTATTTTTAATATTAGAGTCGCTCTTTCCATCGCCCGCATCTACCTCAGTAGACAAAAATACGACAATTTGAGTGTGAGAAGGTGCTGAGTCCGGCCATAAGGTATACCGATAAATTTCAATGATAGTGCCATCATCAGTCATCAGGTGGCTACTATGGCCCGCAATTAAATTATCTCTTTTCTCCGCCGAGGAACCTGATGGCATAAAAAAAGTGACTTCAGCTTACGGGCTGAAGTCACTTTTTGACCAAACGCTTGAGCTGTCACTTAATGACAACCGGGGGAGTGTTTACGCAGGCTTTACCGCCGCCTTATTCGAATGCGCGTTATTAACCGTCAGCGTCACTACTGCAGAGGCTAACAGAGCGATAATCATAAAGATAAAGGCACTGTTATAGCTGCCTCCGCTCGACTTAATCAGGAAGCCCATAATTGGCGCTGAAACTACACCGGCCATTTGTCCGCCGAAGTTAACAATACCTGATGCCCGCCCCATAATTTTGCTCGGAATGGTGTCCATCAAAATGCCCCAGAACATCGCCATCGCGAAGAACATAAATAAGGCAGAGATGCACTGATAGACCACGGCCATATCAGCGCTAACGACGGTGAAAGTCATATACAGGAAGGCTGCTGCAACCACGGAGGTTGAAACATACAGAAGCTTACGCTGTGGCTTAAATTTATCGGAGAAGTAGCCGCCTAATAAAGTACCGCAAGCGCCGAACAGGAATGGAATCGCCGCCATGACGCCGGTTTTCGCTAAAGAGAATTCACGAACGGTGATCAGGTAACTCGGTAACCAGGTTGAAAAGCCCCAGAATGTAATATCAAACAGGAACCAGATTGCCGCCATTTGCCACAATACCGGCATTTTAGCGATCTCTCTAAATGGCACCGGTTCGCCCTGAGAGGCAACGTCTGAACCATCTGCGGCTAACTCATCCAGATCGGCCTTAGTAATGCTCGGGTGATCTTTGGGATTATCTCGGGTAAAAAAGTAGATAGCGGCAGCGATTAACAGTCCCGGAATACCCAGAACAATAAATACCATATGCCAGCCAAATGCGCCGATAATGCTGGCCGCTACAATCACGGCCAGTGCCGGGCCGAGTGTGTTAACCGTTGACTGAATTGCCGTTGCCCGACCACGTTCTTTGGACGGGAAGTAAGTTGAGATCATTTTCCATGACGCAGACGGGAAGCAACCCTCGCCAATACCGAACAGAAAACGCACGGCTAATAATAACGGTAGGGTGAAAACCATGCCGGTTAAGCTGGTAAAGATTGACCACCAGGCAATACCGATAGCCATTATTTTGCGCGCACCAAATTTATCCGCTAAAAAGCCGCCGGGTATTTGGAATGCCGCATAGCCAACGAAGAATGCACTGATAATAAGGCCCTGCTCTGTGGTATCCAGATTTAAGTCACGACCAATAAACGGTAGAGAAACGCTCATGACCATACGGTCAAGGAATGAGAGTAACCAGGCTAACCAGATAAGTGAAAGGATGGTATATCGGGCCTTCCAGGTCTTTGCCTGACCGGCTTTAGGAAGATCCGATAAATCAGATTTAATGTTCATGTTGATATCCTTGGGTAGGGGCACCCTTCGCAGATAATCGATACCTGCGAGGGATAGCCTTATTGTTATAATTATTTATTAATATGTTTTTCTAATTACACTACCGCTGCATGCGTAACTTTCGATGCCGTTAATTAACGCAAGTCGTCCATTAACCATCACAATATCAATGCCTTCCGGATATTGGTTTGGTTCAATAAAGGTTCCTTTATCCATAATTGTTTCGGGGTTGAACATCACGATATCGGCGGCATAGCCGACCTTAATTAGTCCGCGATCTTTCAGGCCCATCACTTCTGCAGGTTTGCCTGTCATTTTGCGAATTGCGGCTTCCCAGCTCAGGCAATTTTCTTCACGAACGTATTTGCCCAGTACGCGAGGGAATGCACCGAACACCCGAGGGTGAGGCTTACCAGCACCCATCAGACCGTCGGTGCAGACGTTTTGCTCCGGGCGACACAGGAACTTGATAACGTGTTCTTCGGTACCGTAAAAATCCACCATGCCGACCGCGTTGTCCTCTTCGTACAGCAGATCAAAGGTGGCGTTATATGGATCTTTACCGCGCAGTTCGCCCAGTTGGATAAGGTTGAGGCCGACGGCATCTTGGTTTTTTGCGGTTTTGGCGCTGGTTACAAAGATCTGGTCCAGTCCGGCGAAGTCAATAAAGTTGTCCCAGCCCGGAATGCCCTGTTTGATATCGGCAATCATTTTTTCCCGTAGTTCCGGAGACTCCAGGCGCTCTAACAGTTTGTCTGTTCCGCCTGAGTGAACCCACGGTGGCAGAATAACGCCCAACATAGTGCTGCCGGCAACATAAGGATATTGGTCATAGGAGATGCGAATACCTTCTTTCTGAGCCTGTTCTAACATGCCCAGCATTTGATCTATCAGGCCCCAGTTCTTTTTACCGCATACTTTCATATGGGAAATATGCAGCCATACGCCGGAGGCTTTAGCGATGTCAATGAGCTCTTGGGTTGACGTCAGAATATCGTCGGCTTCGCTGCGCTGGTGGACGACAAACAGACCGTCGTACTTGGCGGTAACTTTGCATAACTCAATCATTTCAGCGGTATCGCCAAAGGCACAAGGCATGTAGATCAGACCGGTAGACAGACCGAAAGCCCCGGCTTTCAGCTCACGCTCCAGAATTTCACACATCTTAGCCACGTCTTCGCGGGTCGAAGGTTTACCTTCCAGACCCATTGCTTCCATACGTACGTTTCCGTGTGGAACTAAATAGGCGAGGTTGGTAGCCGGCTTGTGTTCTTCCAGCAGGTTTAAGTAGCCTTCGGTATTTTTGAATTTCCAGTCGATCTTGTCGGTATCGCCGTCCAGACCTGCAATATTTTTACGCCATGCGGCAATATACTGTTCCGGCAGCGGGGCTAAGGCTACGCCATCCTGACCTAATAATTCAGTGGTTATGCCTTGGCGAATTTTGGCTGACAGTGCCGGATTGATGATGGCGGATAGGTCTGAGTGGGTATGGGTATCAATAAAACCGGGGCAAATGACTTTACCAGTGGCATCAATCACCTGATCGTTAACGCCGATCTCTGCGTGACCGATAGCAACAATATGCCCTTCATTAACCACTACATCAGCGATAAATCCGTCATTACCCGTTCCGTCTATGATCTTTCCGTTTTTGAATATCGTTTTCATTATTTACTCTCCGGAATGATGTCTGACTGTGTAGGGCAGCAGAGGCATCATTCTCATATTATTATCGATGTTCTACGTTCAGATGGTCTTGCGGTATCTCTGGCCGTTGGCGTTACGCCATGGCGGGCTAGGTTTACCGCCTTGATGCAACCCCAATAAGGTCAGGTACCGTTTTTACTTACCGTAAATACTCTGGAGAATTCCGTAGTAGCCGGAAGCTGAACCGGTCAGCTGTTTCAGCTCGATAAACTCATCAATGGTATGGGCCAGATTTTCACGTGATGGGCCAAAACCAACGGTTTGAATACCCGCTTCGCCCGCATAATGGCTACCGTTAGTACAGAAAGAGTACTGAGTGATAGTCGGTTCGATACCGGCCTGACGTACGCCGCTCAGTACGGCCTGAACGAATTCATCAGACTCATCTAATACCCAACCAGGGAAGAAACGCTCACCTTCAATGGTTGAACCGGTATAGCAGGACTCTTGGCCAAAGGCGTAAGATACCTTGCCTTTAAATTCAGGGTCTTGAGCAGCAACTTCTGCCAGCGCTTTTTCCAACGGAGCCAGTACGCTCTCTTTGGTTTCACCCACCAACAGACGGCGGTCATAGGTAGCACGGCAGTAATCAGGCACAACGGAAGCACCCGGATACGGCGAAGATTTAATATCAGTCAGCTCAAGAATCCCTAAACCTAATACCGGATGTGTCGGTGGTGTAACGGTGCGGATTTTTTCAATCAGTTGAGCCATTTTGTACACTGAGTTGATACCGGCCTGTGGGTTCGCCGAGTGAGCCGGCTTGCCGTAGGTCTCAACCACGATCTCTGCCCGGCCACGCTGGCCAATTTTCAGGTTAAGCTCAGAGGCTTCACCGATGATCACGTAGTCAGGCTTATAGCGCTCACTCACTAAACGGGCGGCAATTCCTTCAAAGCATTCTTCGTGAACGATACAGGCAACATAGATTTTACCGGCAAAGTTACGCTGGTGGTCTTGGCCATAAAAACCAACGGCAGAGATCATTGCAGCAACGGCACCCTTCATATCGGTAGTGCCACGACCATACATTTTATCGCCTTCGATATCACCGCCGTACGGATTACGGCTCCACTTCTCTTCGTTCACCGGAACGGTATCAATGTGGCCATCAAGGACTAAGGTTTTTCCGGGTTTATTGCCGATGATTCCACCGATAATATTGCCGTATTTATCTACGTGGATATCGTCAAACTGGTAGCTTTTCATTATCTTTTCGATAGCTTTAACCACGTCGCCTTCCTGACCAGAATAGCTTTTCTCACGGATCAGGGCCTGACAGTTCTTGATTACTTCATCAAAACGACTTTCTGATAACATTGTTTTGTTCTCCGTTTTTACTGATATCAATTGGTTTTTAATATTTATTAAAACTTGGAATTTCACCGTCCCAGACTATGTCCAGGTAGCGTTGCGGGTCGGTATCACCTTCAGTACTGATGACTAACACGCGTGAGTTCTGGTCTAAACCCAGCTGTTTGCGGGTTTCTGCCATGGCCGGGGATTGCATCAAAATGGATAACAGGCCCGTTGTTACGGCTCCGGATTCACCGGAAATAATGTGCGGATCGCCCGGCAGTGGATTGCCTAAAATACGCATGCCGTGGGTGGCGACGAAATCAGGGCAGGAGGCAAAGCCGGTCGCGTAATCGCGCAGTAAATCCCAGCCAATGCTGTTAGCTTCACCACAGGCCAGCCCGGCCATGACGGTTTGCAAGTCGCCGCCAACGGCGATAGCTTCACCTTTTTTAGAGACCGCTGAGCGATACAGACAGTCAGCAATTAACGCTTCAGCGACAATAACTTTTGGTCTGTTTTCTCCGTAGGTGGCGGTTAGCATGCCTTGAACCATACCGGCGAACGAACCTACTCCGGCCTGAACAAAAACGTGAGTCGGGCAAACCTGATGTATCTGGTCTAATGCTTCAAGCATCAACGACCCGTAGCCTTGCATAATCCATAATGGAATCTTTTCATACCCTTCCCATGCGGTGTCCTGAACCACAACCCAGCCATATTTTTCAGCCTGTTCTGCGGTCATGCGTACGGCATCGTCATAGTTCATATCAACGATTTCAGCGGTTGCACCTTCCCCCCGAATCGCCGCCAGACGCTCTGCTGAAGAGCCTTTCGGCATATAAACCACGGATTTTTGCTTGAGCTGGCGGGCCATCCATGCCACGCCCCGACCATGGTTGCCATCGGTTGTGGTGGCAAAGGTGACTTCTTTCAGTGCCTTGCGGGTTTCATCGCTGGTCATCACGTCAAATGGCAGTTCGCTGATATCTTTGCCTAAAATATCGGCAATATGGCAGGCCATGGCATAGGCGCCGCCGAGCACTTTAAATGCTTTTAATCCAAAGCGTTGTGACTCATCTTTCAGACAGAGGCTTTTTATACCTAATTTTTGGGATAAGGCCGGTAGGCTATATAGCGGCGTTGGCGCATATCCAGGGATAGAACGGTGGAAATTTAGCGCTTTTATTAATTCTTGATACTGAAAGGGTGCTAGCGGTGCGCTTGGTCGTTCTGTAAAAGAGGTTTGGTTTATGAAAAATTGTAATTTGTCTTGCATGGAAAAAGCCTCATGGTCTTATTGACCCGGAGTATTTGAAGTATGGCGGGTATACAACATTGCCATCTCAAATGACCTGGGGTGTCGTTTTAATATTTCTTCACACCAGTGAGTGAAGAATAAAAATAAAGGGTCTCATGAAGTTATAAGAGCAATCCCTGTGCCAAATTGGATTTTATTAAAAAAATTATGGGAGGTTGTGTTGTTATTATTTGATTTTTAATGAATTATTTATTCAATTTTTCTTGTCGGCTGCTTGAGTGCCATTTTGTTGATTATCATCATGGTGATAAATTATCAATATTGATAATTTATGTGATGTCCGTAGATAAACTTAAATAATGATTAATAATCAAATAATTAATTTAAATATCAGCTCGGGCTTTTATTTTAAAAATCATTTTTATCAAAAGTGATAAATTTAGCCATCGCCCAGGAAGAATAAACATGATTTCTGTTCTTAGTAATATTCAGGACGATATTTGTAACTATGCCGACGCTATTTCGGGCATCACAGGTACAGACGTTGAAATTATCGATGAGTCACTAATGCGGATTGCCGGAACCGGAAAATACCGACATATGCTGAACCAGAATGTCTCTAAGAATGGCTATATCTATCGTCATGTTTTACGGGTACAGGAAACCGTTCTGATTAAAAATCCCGGTGAGAATGCGCTGTGTCAGCACTGTGAAAAGCATTTGTACTGCTCTGAAATGCTCGATTTAAATGCACCTATCTTTTTGAATAATAGAGTCATTGGTGTTATCGGTATTATTTGCTCAACCGAAGAACAGCGTAACACTCTGCTTAGTCAAATCGATAAATTTGTCACTTTTATTGAGCAGATTGCGGTGATGATTTCCAGCAAGGTGTTTGAGTGCCTGGAACGGCTACGGGCACAGGAAACGCTGGGGGCATTTCGCCGATTGATTGATGCTATGGATCGCGGCGTGGTAGCGATTGACGGTAATAATCGAGTCTGGCATGCCAATGTGTCTGCCGCCCGGCTGTTTAACCGTGAGGTTATAGGCTGCTCGTTGAGCATTGAGACCACCGGCGATATTCTTTATGGCGATGAAGAAGCCTGGATAACCTTAGAAGACCAAAAGCGCCATGTGCTATGTAAGCAAATTACGTTGTCGTCATTGGAAAATGAAAGCCTTACGATGGTCATTTTTCACGATGCTCGTGACTATATGAGCCAGATTACTACCACCACTTATGAATCAGATCGTCGGGCCCGGCTTATTGGCCATTCTCAACCAATGGAGCAGTTGAGAAGTACTATTGCCAAGATAGCCAATAGCTACGCCAGCGTACTGATTACCGGTGAAAGTGGTTCAGGCAAAGAAGTAGTCGCTTTTGCTATCCATCAAAATAGCCCGCGTAAAGATAAGCCTTTCGTCACGATTAACTGCGCGGCGATTCCTGAACAACTGCTGGAAAGTGAGCTATTTGGCTACGTGCGTGGCGCATTCAGCGGCGCTGACCCCAAAGGGCGAGTCGGTAAGTTTGAACTGGCTAATGGCGGAAGCCTGTTCTTAGATGAGATCGGGGATATGCCTCTGCATTTGCAGGCTAAGCTATTGCGGGTATTACAGGAGAAAGCGATTACACGGGTTGGTTCTAACAATGTGATTAACATTGATGTGCGGATTATTGCCGCGACCAATAAAAATATTTATGACATGGTGGAAAACCACCAGTTTCGCGAAGACCTGTTCTACCGGCTCAATGTTGTTCCGCTAGTGTTACCTTCGCTGCGTGAACGCCGTGAAGATATTGCCAGTCTGGCTCAGTATTTTGCCGATGAGTTTTCCGAAAACTATCAGCGGCCTAACAGAAAGATTCCCGCTGAAATTATTAACCTACTCTATGCCTATCATTGGCCGGGAAATATCAGAGAACTGCGTAATGTCATTGAATACATTTATGTGATGCAGGGCGACGCTTCCGGTATGAATGCCAGCCATTTGCCGCCGCATTTACTGAGTTCGATGAACGGAGATATAAAGAAAACCAGTGAAGGGCTTCAGTCTTTGGATAAACAGGGGCGTAGCGCCGAACGGAGTATTATCGAACAGGCATTAGCCCGTTGTGGTACCAGCGTTGAGGGTAAAAAACAGGCGGCAGCAGAACTTGGAATCGGTATTGCGACGCTGTACCGCAAGATTAAAGTGTATGATTTGGGATAATTGGCTGAGTTTTTGGGTATAGGTCATTTAATATCTGGCGCTGGATTTACTCTTCGTTTCTGATGGCTCTAAGCCTTGTTCCTCAGGCCGTCATCCCGTTGAAAAACGCAACGCGTAGCCGCAGGCGAAGCAAACATTCGCATAGCGAATCATCCAGCTTTTGAGCTTAGGTTACTAGACCAAGACCAAGACCAAAGGTCAAATTCAAGGACTGGATCCCGTTTTTCAACGGGATGACGACCCTACAGCAAGGGCAAGGGCAAGGGCAAGGGCCATAACTTAAG
>POVV01000227.1_pt1 | contig 45122 bp, 39 predicted proteins | sample 1560271 | NCBI WGS metagenome assembly POVV01 (sample SAMN08337232, study PRJNA429181) | Bioreactor metagenome, whole genome shotgun sequencing project. | biome: cows' rumen and soil; feature: anaerobic; isolation source: anaerobic chemostat enrichment culture, galacturonate as sole carbon... | reverse complement strand
ACGATGGAGCTTAAAATAGGTAATCGGTGGTCTGAGTACAAAGATTGGAAACAAGACCTGAAAGACTCTTTATTGATTGCTCGAATGAAAGATGTTGATTCTCGAAGGCAGGTTGTAGTTCGGTATGCAAAATACGATGAGTTTATTTCAAACTCGTCTCAAGATATTGGATTAAGATCTAAAAGCTGGGAAACATCAAGTTTATATAAAGACAGAGGCAACAACAAAATAATCACTATCGACGAAATAAATAGGGTAGGGGCTGTTAGGTCAGAGGAGTTTGCATCCCAAACATGGGAGATAGCAACGGATACGATAAGTATTAAAGGTTACCTATGCTATAAAGCAACTACCACTTTTCGTGGGAGAGAGTACATTGCTTGGTTTACTCTTGATATCCCGATTAATGACGGACCATGGAAATTTTATGGTTTACCGGGTCTAATATTAAAGATACAGGATAATGAGCAGATATTTCAATTTGATTTGATAGGTCTGGAGAAAATTGATAATGGTTCACACATATTCATTGATGAAACAAGAAAATATACTGATTGCAGTCCGGAGAAGTACAATCAACTGAAAAGAAATGCATTGAAACAGGTGGATTACTTTAATCTTCAAGGTACCAACTTGGGACTTTACTCGGGTGATAATCGAATTAAATATGAATTTCTTGAAAGGTAATTTGCTTTTGCTGTTCTCTATCGTATCACTCTCAGCTTTTTCTCAACAAGAAATAGCCGGGCGAGTACTCCATGCTAAAACACGAAAGCCAATTGTTGCGGCTACATTGACTCTGCATCCTGTTGGCTCGGCATCCATACTGTCTTACGCCGTTACGTCTGACGAGGGAACATTTAAGCTAAAGAGCACTAAAATGCCCGATTCTGTTACAATAGTCGTATCTGCAATGACTATTGAGAGGCAGGCAAAAACAGTGAAGAGTAATATCTCTGTTGTCGATTTCATGGTGAACGAGAAGTCTATGGAACTGAATGAAGTCATAGTGAAAGCACCCAAGATTAGACAAATGGGTGATACGATACATTATAACGTGGCGAGCTTTTCGGACGAAACAGATCGTAGTATTGGCGATGTGTTGAGAAAGTTACCCGGTGTGCAGGTGTTGTCTACCGGACAAGTAATGTATCAAAATAAAGAGATAAGTAAGTTCTATATCGAGGGATTGGATTTGCTACAAGGCAAGTATGGCTTGGCTACCCAAAATGTAGATGTCGACAAAGTGGCTTCGGTGCAAATATTGGAGAACCACCAACCCATCAAGGCACTCAAAGGAATGGAAGTACCCGATAATGCTGCTATCAACTTGAAATTAAAACAATCTGCTGTAGGCGCTTTCTTTGCAACGGCGCAATTGGGGGTGGGTTTACCTCCGGTATTACTTAGTAACGAGGTGGTAGCTATGCGTTTTACTCGTTCGCAACAAAATATGCTCGTTTACAAAGGCGATAATACCGGTAGAGATGTTAGCCAAGAATTGACCTCTTATTATGGGTTTCGGAATAATAATTCCGATCATATTTTATCTGTAGTGGCTCCATCTCCTCCAAATGTGAGCCAGCAACACCACCTGTTTAATGATGCCCATCTGGCATCGTTGAATGATTTGCGGACGCTTAAGAAGAATTTGACGCTGTCTACAAATATTAATTTTCTTTACGATAAGCAAAAGAGTAATAGCTTTGCACAACGACAGATCTTTTTAACTCCAACCGATACTGTACAGATAGAGGAGGATATGAATGCGCGATTACTGAAGAGGGAGCTAGAAGGCTCAATGACACTTGAGGGCAATGCTGATAACTATTTTCTTAACAGCAAACTTAATGTTCGTTCCTCGTGGAATCAACAGAATAGCGATATAGCGGGTAATGATCGGGTGGAGCAGTCTCTACGGATGCCGTCCTTTCATATTGAGGATTACTTTTCCTACTTACAACGTGACGACTCGTGGCGAAAAAAGGTGATCGCAAGCATTGCGTACACTTCGCAAAACCAAATCTTGGGAGTTTCGCCGGTTCTTTTTGAAGCATTGCAAACCCCGGACTCTGTGTTTAGCCAACAGGTAAACTTCAGTCGCTTCAATGCTTCGGTCAATATCTCGGGACATAGAGATTTTAAGAAGTATAGTTTTGGATTCAGCACGGGAGCATCTCTTTTGCAATACAATATGGAGTCAAATATGCTGTCCGGAATCGCCTCCGTGCCCATTGTTGCCGACTCACTGCAAAATAATATAAAGCGTACCGAGGCAAGGATTAGCCTATCACCCTCTGTGAGCTACAGAGCATCTTCGAACTTTATATCGAGTTTAAGTTTGCCTCTTACTGCTATGCTTTTGAATAGAAAGGATGAAATAAGAGAAACGGATGACAAAGGAGTTCATTTGCTCTTTTCGCCAAACCTGAATATTCAGTATACTGTTAATAGTAAGATAAAGACCGGTATGAATGTCTCCTATTCCAATAATATTGGTTCTGTTAATGAAGATTACACCAGGTATATACTCAATACCTATCGCAATATGAATCGTAGTGATGGCTTATTGACGAAAAGTAGCCATACGAACGTTAATGCTGGCATTGAGTATAAGAACCCCTTTACTACCCTTTTCACTTCTTTGAGGTTGCACTACAACAACAGGTGGCGGAATATGCTCTACGACGTAATGTATAATGGTATTATGAGTAGCAGTGTAGGTGTTAAACATCCACACACTTCACAAAGCTGGAGTGCTAATTATGCTATCGGACAAAGCATTGATGCAATAAACTCGGAGGTGAAACTGGATGCTGGGTATAAACACAACCAGTCGTTAGTGCTAAATCAGGGGGAAGTATCTAAATTTAATTCGGACAACTACGCTGTGTCGCCCAGTATTACCACTCATGTGACGCGCTATATAATAGTGAAGTACGGAGCTTCATTTAATCATAGTCGTACTAAGATTAGAGATGAAAGCATGAAGCCGGTAACTAATTTTATGCAAAACATGTCTACATCATTTATTCCGGCAAAGGGATTAACGTTCACATTTACAGCCAATCACTACTACAATAATATCATTCAATCATCAGATCGCTCTGCATGGTTCGGAAATATTGGTGCCAGATATAGAGTTAAAAATATTGATTGGATGCTTGATTGGACGAATGTTTTCAATACTCGCCAATTTGTGAACTACTCGTACAGCGATATCAGTAGTTACTATTCAGTGTATAACTTGCGACCATCGGAGATATTGCTGAGGGTGAGATTTAAGATATTATGATTCAAATTTGAAGAACACTTTTATTACATCTGTGCTGTGTATAGATGATCGGAATTATTTATAAAATAATAACTTAATGATGTTGCGTGTTCTCTTTTTGTTTTGTAATATTGCAACAGTGTTGATGTGTCGCTAATAATCAGTTGTTAATCTTAAATTGTGGCACAAATGGTTTTTGATCCAAAGATACCAATAAATATGATTAACTCTACAAAGAGGTTGCTCTGTATGATAGCCATTGCTCTATGCTCTTGGCTCACTCTTTCAGCTCAAATAAAAGGGCGGGTCTTAGACGTACAGACAAATGCACCATTGATAGGAGTGAATGTTTATTTGACACCAAACAAAGGATTGGCTGCTACTAATGCAGCTGGCGAGTACGTATTGCTTGAGTCGGATTTACAGGGTTCGGCAGATTCTATATCCTTTTCACACATCGGTTATTTTACTCAAAAACTGTCTAAACAGAGCTTGCATGACAATGATTACCAGGTTCTTCTTGTTCCATCTACTCAAAGACTGGGTGAGGTTATCGTTGAGGATAAAATGCCACTCTTAAAATCGTTTATAAGTTTTGAAAAAATGGCTGCCATGCCCCATGGCTTATCGTCATTTGGGAGCACACTGTACGACGGTAAGTTGTATGTTACCGGTGGAGATGCCTCCTACGTGCAGGTTGTTGCTAACAATGGGAATGAGCCTTCTTCTAAACTGGCTACATGGTTCTATAGTGATAGATTGTATATATATGACGTAGAAACCGATTCGTGGGAAGAAAATGCGGTTAAATTAGATAAGCGTGCTTACCACGCCACCCACTATTACGATGGCAAACTCTTTATTTTGGGTGGTAAGCGATTCTCGACTAGTAAAAGGATAGAATACTTAGATGAGAAAATAGAGATGTTCGATTTGAAAACCGGTAAGTTATTGGTAGAGAAACATACTAACCCGCATCAAGCGGTGAATTTCTCTTCTTTTGCATACAGAGATAACATCATTGTGATGGGTGGCTCGATTGCCATGTACCAAAACGACCGTAAGGTGTATTCAAAAAAAGCGCACCTGTTCAACCTAAGAACAGGTTACTGGTATGAACTTCCAGATATGCCAACAGCAAAAGAGGTACATGGAATAGTGATCGGGAAAACTATTTACCTCTTTGGAGGATATAATGGGGTAAGTTTGAAAAGCATTGATACTTATGATGTGGAGCGGGGAGTTTGGAAAACCGTTGGCGAACTAGAGTTTCCGGTTACTTATGCTTCGGTGGCAACCAATGGGCACATGATTTATATCTTGGGCAGTAATATCATTCAAGAGTATAATATGGAAACGGGGCAAGTTAAAGCCTTCCAGATAGAACTGCCCACTGAAGGTGGCCGAATGTTTTATGCAAAAAACAAATTGTATGTTTTGGGAGGCAAAGTGAATCTTGAGAATCCCGAAAGTGTTGAACGATCGTCCGGTCTATATAGCATCTCGATGGATGAATTTAAGAAAACTGATACTTGCAAGTATAAATAAAAATATCTTCACGGCAATTGGTTTGTAAACGATAGGCATGGTTTTGTCTAATGGTTTACAAACCAACTGCGATAAGCAAGTATCGATGATTCGTGAGAAGTCCTATCTCAATAAGAGATCACCTTGTCTACCACAAATTGTCTGCTCGCTTCGCCATCTTTCAGCTTATACTGTATCTGACGCGTTCCACCTGTGGGATTTGCATTGGTGTCATTCTCCTTATATATAGGAAAGCGCTGACAAAAGGAAAGTTCGACAATGGCAAATTCATCGTGTCCCATATACCCTTTGCTAGCTTCGGGGTTGTCGGTTATGTTTGGGAAAGAGATTTGGCTCATAGACTTTCCATTATTAACCGAATAGCCGATCACCATGCCGTAGCTGCCGCTACCCACTGAGTTCAAGTAGACCAGTACTTCGGGATAACCGTCGGCGTTGAGGTCGCCTATTTCGGCATTAGTCACTGTGTAGCCTTCGATATTTTGTGTTACTTTGCTGTTGTCGACTGTCAGCCCGATGGGTTGAATGGTAAGTTCGTTGTTCTGAGCCGTTACATCAAAAGAGATGTCTTGCAGCGATAGTACTTTATCAAAGCTTCTTTGGTCAATCTGTTTTTCGTCCAATGCCCCTTCTATTTTAGTGTATTCGCCTGCCAGGCTAGCACCACCCGAACAGAAGAAGTAGAGTAGGTTGCTGTCTGCTTCATTCTCGGCGGCAATGGTCAGCTTGTTGCCGGCTAAGGTAAACAAGATACCTTTGCCTTCGTATACGGCTTTCAGCGTGTCTTTGCCTGCTAGGGTGGCATCGGCATCAAAACGACAAGTCGGCTTTTTGATATCGGAACGGGAGCGAACGGCTACGTGAGCCGTCGAATCGGTTAGTGCTGTGATGGATACGGCAACCCAATCGTAGCCTTCGCTACGTTTATCGTATCCATCAGATACGTAGTTGCCTACCAATGCCTCGCTAGTGGCTCGCGGGGACTCTTCTTTTTTACTTGTTTTGCTGCTACAGCCCCATAAGAGGGTTAGAACGGTTAGTAATAATAGACTCTTTTTCATACTTTTGCTTTGATTTTTAAAGTTATTCATAAATCATCTTTTTAGTGGTTCCTCCATCGATTGTAATATTCTCGCCATTGATGAAGTTATTCTCTTCGTGACAAAGAAAGAGGCACATACGAGCAATGTCTTCGGGCTTACCTACCCTGCGCGAAGGATGCTGATCGTGGTCTCGTTGTGTTAGTGCTTCGTATTGATTGTTCTCAATCCAGCCGGGAGCAATCGAATTGACGGTAATATGGTATTCGCTCAATGAGATAGCTAATGCATGAGTCAAAGCGTAAATACCTCCTTTGGATGCTGCATATCCTTCGCTACCAGATTCGCTCATTAAGTAACGAGTGGAACTGATATTGATGATTCTTCCATAAGAACGTTGGTGGGGTTTCGTTTGTTTAGCCCGGTGTATGGCTAGTAGACGGGAGGTGATAAATACCGGTCGCAGGTTGATGGATAGAATTTCGTCGAACATCTCGACACTGGTTTCAATGATAGGTGAAAAACGGCTAACTCCTACGTTGTTAACAATAATATCAATATCTCCCCAAGTGAGCAGTAATTGATTCATGCATGCCTCGAGCTCTTCTTTGTGACTGACGTCTACTAGAAAGAAGGTGGCGCCCGATTCCTCGGAAAGCTTTTCTCCTTCAGTTTTATTGCTATCGCAGAAGGCTACCTGAGCGCCTTCTGCGATAAATGCGTTGACAATAGCCCGGCCAATGCCTTGAGCACCACCCGTGATAAATACGTTTTTATCTATCATAGTTTGTGTAGGAGGCTCAATTAATAGACCTTTTCTTGTTTAAGAATATAATGCTCGGCCAGCTCTCCCGTAACGGGTTGCTTATCGGCCATCAACATAACAACACGGCCTTCTTCTAGTTTATAATAAGATGTTTCTCCGTCTTTCGTGGTGAGAGTAGCTATGTTTCCTTCCACGCTAAAGGTTCCCGACTCGTTGAACTCACCGTCTTTCCTTTCGATATAAATCATCTGGAGGGTGAAGGTGTGATCTTTGTTTAATATCAGTGTTTGCTTAATGCCGGGGCAATCGGCTGCCGGAGTAGTACCTTTGTATTCTCCGTAATAATCGAGAGAAGTTTCTGCCGTATGCATATCGACTACTTGTGTACTGTCGGAAGAGGTGTTTCCGCTAGTGTTTGTCTTACTACTGCAACTTACCATTGCGATAAGGCAGAGTGCCATTGTGGATAAATAAAAAAACTTTTTCATGATTTTAATGGTTTTTTGTTAGGTAACAGCAAAGATAGAATAAAATGGCTTATTTTTGCTCTTGCAAACCATAGAAAATTAAAGACTTACTATGCTGATACTTTTATCTTGTGCCAAAACAATGGCCAGTTCTTATAGAGCTCACTCCTCTTTTGTTAGCACTCCTCGCTTTGAGAAGGAGGCTTTCGAGATCGCTTTCCAGATGTCGCAATATTCTGTCGATGAGCTTGAACGCTTATTGCGTGTTAATTCGAAGATTGCTGTAGAGAACTATCGTCGTTATCAGGCTTTTCATGCCGAAGATACATGCGAACTTCCGGCTGTGTTTGCTTATACGGGTATTGTGTTTAAACGACTTGCGCCTGCGGGTTTTACGGATGATGATTTTCGATATGCACAGGATCATCTGCGGTTAACCTCTTTTTGCTATGGCCTTTTACGTCCAATGGATGTGATTCGTCCGTATAGACTTGAGGGAGATGTGCGCTTGCCCGAACCGGGCAATGAAACGATGTTTGCGTATTGGAAAGAGAAGCTGACCGACCTCTTCATTGAAGAGATAAAGGCTGCGGGTGGAGCATTGTGCTATCTGGCCAGTGATGAGATGCATGATTTGTTCGATTGGAAGCGTGTGGAAAGGGAGATAAAGGTTATTACGCCCGAGTTTCGTGTTTGGAAAAACGGAAAACTTGCTACTGTTGTGGTATACACCAAAATGTCGAGAGGAGAGATGGCTCGGTTTATCTTAAAAGAGAGAATCGAAGATGTGGAACTGTTGAAGCAATTCGTCTGGGAAGGGTTTGAATTTGATGAATCATTGTCTGATGAGAAGAAGTTTGTGTTTGTAAACGGAAAAACGATATAAAGGATGACTGAAGTAGAAAAGATGCGTAGCGGTTTGCTGGCAGATATGTCGGTTGGCGAGATACAGGTGCGTTTTGAACGTGCCCAACGTCTGTTGGCGCGTATGCGAGTGATGGGTACCTATGAAACAACTTATCGCGAGTTATTGGAAGAGTTGATACCGGGTATTCCTAAAAGTGCTATCGTTTGTTCACCTTTTTATTGTGACCATGGCGATGGGGTGAGCTTGGGCGAACACGTGTTTGTGAATGCCAACTGTACTTTTCTGGATGGCGGTATGATCACTATCGGTGCTCATACATTGATTGGGCCGTGCGTGCAGATCTATACACCGCAACACCCGATGGATTATAAGGAAAGGCGCGAGCCCAAAGAGATCGCTTATCCTGTAACCATTGGCGAGGATTGTTGGATTGGAGGTGGAACTGTCATTTGTCCGGGAGTGACTATTGGCGATCGTTGTGTTATTGGTGCGGGCAGTGTGGTGGCGAAGAATATTCCCGATGATTGCATAGCTGTAGGCAATCCGGCTAAAGTAATCAAAAAGACATAAAAAAAAGATTCTAGTTTTATCTGTTGATAATCAGTTGGTTTTTGGTTTTTGCTGTTTTTTTATTGAAAAAAAGTTCGTGAATGTTTTGCGGGTTTCAAAAAAAGCTATATCTTTGCATCGCTTTTGAAAAGGAAGTGTACGGGCGCTTAGCTCAGCTGGTTCAGAGCATCTGGTTTACACCCAGAGGGTCGGGGGTTCGAATCCCTCAGCGCCCACTAATAAAACCGTATCACTTCCAATCGCATTCAAAAGGGCGCTTAGCTCAGCTGGTTCAGAGCATCTGGTTTACACCCAGAGGGTCGGGGGTTCGAATCCCTCAGCGCCCACGATAAAAGGTCTTACGAATTAAATCGTGAGACCTTTTTTTGTTGTTTGCTTTTTTATGTTAAATGCTTGTAAGATCGACGGATGAGCAGTTGTCTTTCCTATCTTTGTACGTAAATCATAAACTCTTAAAATAATACTGTACAAATGAAACTTTTTTGCTATTTGCTCTTGTTTTTATTGTTGCCGTTTTCGGTTAATGCTCAGTCAAAATCTACATTCGAGATTAAAGACGGGCACTTTTATCGCAATGGAAAAGTAACTTCACTTCTTTCCGGTGAAATGCATTATGCACGTATTCCTCATCAGTATTGGCGCCATCGCTTACAGATGATGAAAGGAATGGGCTTGAATACGGTTGCTACATATGTGTTTTGGAATTACCACGAGCCAACGCCGGGTCAGTGGGATTTTAAAGGTGATAAGAACTTGGCAGAGTTTATAAAGATTGCAGGTGAGGAGGGGATGATGGTAATTCTGCGCCCCGGTCCTTATGTGTGTGCCGAATGGGAATTTGGTGGATATCCTTGGTGGATTCAAAATGTCAAAGGATTAGAGATTAGACGTGATAATGCTGAATTTCTGAAATATACGAAATTGTATATTGATCGACTATACAAAGAGGTTGCCGGACTTCAGTGTACTAAAGGTGGTCCTATTGTGATGGTGCAATGTGAGAATGAATTTGGGTCTTATGTGTCTCAGCGTAAGGATATCCCACTCGAAGAACATCGTCGCTATAATGCGAAGATTAAGCAACAGTTGGCTGATGCCGGCTTTGAAGTGCCTCTATTTACCTCGGATGGAAGCTGGCTGTTCGAAGGTGGTGCTACAGAAGGGGCTTTGCCAACGGCTAATGGTGAAAATGATATAGAGAATTTGAAGAAGGTTGTAAATCAATATCACAATGGTAAAGGTCCTTATATGGTGGCCGAATTCTATCCGGGGTGGCTTTCTCATTGGGCGGAGCCTTTTCCACAGGTAAATGCCTCGAGTATTGCTCGTCAGACAGAGAAATATCTTAAAAACGACGTTTCTTTCAATGTATACATGGTGCATGGTGGTACGAATTTTGGCTTCACCAGTGGTGCTAATTATGATAAGAAACGGGATATTCAGCCCGATTTGACTAGTTATGACTATGATGCGCCTATAAGCGAGGCTGGGTGGGTAACTCCTAAATATGACTCCATTCGCAATGTGATTAAGAAATATGTTGGTTATGCGGTACCCAAAGCTCCTGCAGCTATTCCTGTAATCGAAATCCCTTCTATTAAATTGACTAAAGTGGCAGATGTGCTTGCTTTTGCAGAAAAGCAGAAGGCGGTATCTAGTGAAACGCCCTTAACTTTTGAACAGTTGAATCAAGGCTATGGTTATGTGTTGTATACCCGTCATTTTAATCAGCCGATTAGTGGTACGCTCGAAATACCGGGCTTGCGCGATTATGCCGTAGTTTATGTTGATGGCGAAAAAGTGGGTGTATTGAACCGCAATACAAAGACTTATGAGATGGAGATTGAGGTGCCGTTTAATGCAGAGCTTCAGATTTTGGTCGAAAACATGGGACGTATTAATTATGGCAGTGAAATAATACATAACACAAAAGGAATAATCAGTCCGGTTAAGATTGCCGGAGCAGAGATAAGCGGTGGATGGGAGATGTATCAATTGCCGATGAGTGAGGAGCCCGACTTGGTAAAACTGAAAGGAGATGTATACGAAAATACGTCTGCGAATATGAAGAAGCTGGCCAACTGTCCGGTAGTGTATGAAGGTACTTTTAATCTCAATGAAACGGGAGATACCTTCCTTGATATGGAGAGTTGGGGAAAGGGTATTGTGTTTGTTAATGGGAAAAATATAGGTCGCTATTGGCATGTTGGCCCACAGCAGACTCTTTATCTGCCGGGAGTATGGTTGAAGAAGGGTAGTAATAAGATTGTAATTTTTGAACAATTGAATCTACAACCTAAAACAGAGGTTAGTGCGGTAAAAACTCCGGTGTTGATGAAACAGATGTAGGAATGAGAGGTATTACATTGTTAATTACTCCTTTTAAAGGTCATTTTTGTAAACTTTCTACCCCCTTTATGCCTTATTACTCAGGAAAAAGGTTTAATTTTGCAACTTGATAATTATCCAAACGACATATGAAACTTGATTTACTTACGGCCATTTCTCCGATTGATGGTCGATATAGAGGCAAAGCTGAGGCTTTAGCTGCTTATTTTTCAGAATTTGCATTGATTAAATACCGTGTGCAGGTAGAAGTTGAATATTTTATTGCGCTGTGCGAACTTCCATTGCCACAGCTTGAAAATATAGACAAGGGTGTGTTTGAGGCATTGCGGAATATTTATCTGAATTTTTCTGAGGCAGATGCCGAGCGTATCAAAGCGATAGAAGGTGTGACCAATCACGATGTGAAAGCCGTAGAGTATTTCTTGAAAGAGGAATTTGATAAACTGGGAGGGCTGGACGAATATAAAGAGTTTATTCACTTCGGACTGACATCGCAGGATATTAATAATACATCGATCCCTCTTTCGGTAAAAGAGGCTTTGGAGCAAGTTTACTATCCGCTGATTGAGGAGCTTATTGAGCAGTTGAGAACTTATGCAACGGATTGGGAAGCTATACCGATGCTTGCTAAAACACACGGGCAACCGGCTTCTCCTACTCGCTTGGGTAAAGAGGTGATGGTGTTTGTGTATCGTTTGGAACGTCAGTTAGCGATGTTGAAAGCTTGTCCGGTGACGGCTAAGTTCGGTGGTGCAACAGGAAACTACAATGCACATCGTGTGGCATATCCGGGTTATGATTGGAAGGTGTTTGGAGATCGTTTTGTTGCTCAGAATTTAGGATTGGAACGCGAAGCATATACTACCCAGATTTCTAATTATGACAATCTGTCGGCAATCTTTGATGCAATGAAACGCATCAATACGATCATGATCGATATGAATCGCGATTTTTGGCAGTATATTTCGATGGAGTATTTCAAGCAGAAGATCAAGGCGGGCGAAGTGGGTTCGAGTGCCATGCCTCACAAAGTGAATCCGATTGACTTTGAAAACGCCGAAGGTAATTTGGGTATCGCAAATGCTATTTTGGAACACTTGTCTGCGAAATTGCCTATCTCTCGTTTGCAGCGCGATCTTACCGATTCGACCGTGTTGCGTAATGTCGGTACTCCGTTTGGACATATCGTAATTGCTATTCAGAGCTCATTGAAAGGCTTGCGTAAATTGTTGCTCAATGAGCCTGCTATCAGCCGCGATCTGGATAATTGCTGGAGTGTTGTGGCTGAGGCGGTACAAACAATCTTGCGTCGTGAAGCATATCCGAATCCGTACGAGGCGTTGAAGGCTTTGACCAGAACCAATCAAGCCATAACAGAGGAGTCGATTAAGACGTTCATTGAAGAACTGGACGTAAATGAAGAAGTGAAAAAAGAATTAAGAATGATTACCCCGCATAGCTATACGGGAATTTAATAGAGTGTGTAAAGAAAGGCCGTGAGGCCAAAGTCTAATTTTATTCGAATAAAGAAAATGAGCACAGAAAATGAAGAATGGCGTGCTAACTCCAATGAAGAGAACGCCGGCCGTGATGGTAACAGATCGTACAACAGAGAAGGTGGATATAACCGTCCGTCTTACAATCGTGAAGGTGGCGATCGTCCGTATCGTCCGAGATTTAACAGCAACAATGAAGGTGGCGACCGTCCTCAACGTCCTTACGGTGAGCGTCAGTCGTATGGTGACCGTCCGTCTTATGGCGACCGTCCTCAGCGTCCTTCTTACAACCGTGAAGGTGGTGACAGACCTTATCGTCCTCGCGTGAACAACGGCGAGGGTGGAGATCGTCCCCAACGTTCTTATGGCGACCGTCCGTCTTACGGAGATCGTCCGCAACGTCCTTCTTACAATAATCAGGGAGGTGATCGACCTTATCGTCCGCGTTTCAATAACGGCGAAGGTGGAGATCGTCCTCAACGCTCTTATGGTGACCGTCCGTCTTATGGCGACCGTCCTCAACGTCCCTCTTATAATAACCAGGGAGGTGATCGTCCTTATCGTCCGCGTTTCAATAACGGCGAAGGTGGTGATCGTCCTCAGCGCTCTTATGGTGATCGCCCTTCGTACGGTGATCGTCCTCAGCGTCCCTCTTATAATAATCAAGGCGGTGATCGTCCTTATCGTCCACGCTATAACAATGATGGCGATGGTCGTGCACAAGGATTCTCTCGTCCCGTACGTCGCACTGCTGATTACGATCCCAATGCGAAGTACAGCAAGAAAAAACAAATAGAATACAAGGAGCAGTTTACCGATCCTAACGAACCGATTCGTTTGAACAAGTTCTTGGCCAATGCGGGTGTTTGCTCGCGACGTGAAGCCGATGAATTTATCGCAGCAGGTGTTGTGACGGTAAACGGCGAGGTGGTAACAGAACTCGGAACCAAGATTAAGCGTGCTGATATCGTGAAATTCCATGATGAAACCGTTAGTATCGAACGTAAAATTTATGTATTGCTGAATAAGCCTAAAGATTGCGTAACAACTTCGGATGATCCTCAGGCGCGCTTGACGGTTATGGATTTGGTGAAAGGTGCTTGTAATGAACGCATTTATCCGGTAGGCCGTCTGGACCGCAATACGACAGGTGTACTGTTGCTTACCAACGATGGCGATTTAGCTTCTAAGTTAACACATCCGAAGTTCTTGAAAAAGAAAATCTATCATGTGTATACCGATAAGAATGTAACGAAAGCTGACATGGAACAGATCGCTGCAGGTGTTCAACTGGAAGATGGAGAGATTCACGCCGATGCAATCAGCTATTCTGATGAAATTAAACGCGATCAGGTAGGTATCGAAATTCACTCAGGAAAGAATCGTATCGTTCGTCGTATTTTTGAATCATTAGGATACAAAGTTGTTAAACTGGACCGTGTGTTCTTTGCCGGCTTGACAAAGAAAGGCTTGCGTCGTGGCGAATGGCGTTATCTTACTGAGCAAGAAGTAAACTTCCTGCGTATGGGAGCTTTTGAATAATAAATAAATAAACAATGAAGAGTGAGGCAGTACTCACTCTTCATTGCTATATAAATAATGCATTTAAAATAGTTTTATGGAAAAGATTAGTAGAACAAAAATTGCCGACCTGATGAAGCGCGAAGATTTTGGTGCGACGGTCAATGTGAAAGGGTGGGTTCGTACCCGTCGTGGAAGTAAACAAGTTAACTTTATCGCACTGAATGACGGTTCTACAATAAATAATGTACAGATAGTAGTTGATCTGGGCAGTTTTGACGAAGAGATGCTGAAACTCATTACCACCGGTGCTTGCTTGAGCGTGAATGGCGTAATGGTCGAATCGGTTGGCTCTGGACAAAAAGTAGAAGTGCAGGCTCGTGAAATCGAAATACTAGGTGCTTGTGATAATACTTATCCGTTGCAGAAGAAAGGACACTCTATGGAGTTTCTCCGTGAGATAGCACATCTGCGTCCTCGTACCAATACCTTTGGTGCTGTCTTTCGCATTCGTCATAATATGGCCATGGCTATTCATCAGTTCTTCCATGAAAGAGGATTCTTCTATTTTCATACTCCCATTATTACAGCTTCGGACTGTGAGGGAGCCGGACAGATGTTTCAGGTAACTACGAAGAATCTATATGATTTAAAGAAGGATGAAACGGGAGCTATCATTTACGATGATGACTTTTTTGGTAAACAAGCCAGTTTAACTGTTTCGGGACAATTGGAAGGAGAATTGGCTGCTACAGCTTTGGGCTCTATCTATACGTTTGGACCTACGTTCCGTGCCGAGAACTCCAATACTCCCCGTCACTTGGCCGAATTCTGGATGGTTGAACCCGAAGTGGCTTTCAATGATATCCAAGACAATATGGACCTTGCTGAGGATTTTATTAAATTCTGTGTTCAATGGGCTATCGACCATTGTGCCGATGATGTGAAATTCCTCAATGATATGTTCGATAAGGGATTGATCGAACGCCTTCAAAGTGTGTTGAAAGAGGATTTCGTGCGCTTGCCTTATACCGAAGGAGTTAAGATTCTGGAAGCAGCCGTAGCCGGCGGTCACAAGTTTGAATTCCCTATTTATTGGGGAGCTGACCTGGCTTCGGAGCATGAACGCTACCTAGTTGAAGAGCATTTTAAACGCCCGGTTATCTTGACTGATTATCCGAAAGAGATCAAGTCTTTCTACATGAAGCAAAACGAAGACGGAAAAACAGTACGTGCGATGGATGTACTCTTCCCGAAGATTGGCGAAATCATTGGTGGCTCTGAACGTGAAGCCGATTATGATAAACTGATGACCCGCATTCATGAAATGAACATTCCGATGAAGGATATGTGGTGGTATTTGGATACTCGTAAATATGGAACATGTCCTCATTCGGGTTTTGGATTAGGTTTCGAGCGTTTGTTGCTTTTTGTAACTGGTATGACGAATATTCGCGATGTAATACCCTTCCCGCGTACACCGCGTAATGCTGAATTTTAAGTTCGATTTTGTCGACTAAAATATCTCTTTTGAAACCTGTATCGTTCTCGGATGATGCAGGTTTTAATTTGTTTAGAGCATTGTTTTCCTCTTGTCAGTCAATTCTATAAATCCAAAAAAAGAGGGAAATAGTTTGCCAATTCAAAGAAAAGCCGTACTTTTGCAAGCCGATTATTATCACAAAAGGATAAGAGATTAATTCATAGCAAGTTAATCTTCCTTTGTCCGGGGAAGATTAATGGGCGGTGAAGATCATTTTTTTAGTAGTAACATTTAAAAAACAAATCAAGAGTGGATACTTTAAGTTACAAGACCATTTCTGCAAATCAGGCAACTGTAACCAAAGAATGGGTTATCGTTGATGCTACCGACCAAGTACTTGGTCGTTTGGGCGCAAAAGTTGCGAAACTGTTGAGAGGTAAGTATAAACCAAACTTTACTCCTCACGTAGACTGCGGTGATAACGTTATCATCATTAATGCAGATAAAGTAAAATTAACTGGAAACAAATGGAACGATAGAGTTTATTTGTCTTACACTGGTTACCCCGGTGGTCAAAGAGAGATTACTCCGGCTCGTTTGCAGGCAAAACCTAACGGTGACGAAAAGTTGCTGAAGAAAGTAGTAAAGGGTATGCTTCCTAAAAATAAATTAGGTGCACAACTGTTGGGCAATATGTATGTTTACGCAGGTAGCGAACACAAACATCAAGCTCAGACCCCTAAGTCAATTGATATAAACTTACTTAAATAAGATATAATGGAAGTAGTAAATGCATTAGGCAGACGTAAACGTGCGATTGCACGCATATTCGTAAGCGAAGGTACAGGAAAGATTACTATCAACAAGAGAGATCTTGCAGAGTACTTCCCTTCAACTATACTTCAGTATGTAGTTAAACAACCATTGAACAAACTTGCTGTTGCTGAAAAATTCGACATTAAGGTAAACCTATCTGGTGGTGGTTTTACTGGCCAGTCTCAAGCTTTGCGTTTGGCTATCAGCCGCGCATTGGTGAAGATGAATGCTGAAGATAAAGCAGCGCTTCGTGCTGAAGGCTTCATGACTCGTGATCCTCGTTCTGTTGAGCGTAAGAAACCAGGTCAGCCAAAAGCTCGTGCAAGATTCCAGTTCAGCAAGCGTTAATGCTGCCTGAACCAGGATATGTTTAGCATCTAAACTACTGGGACTCTTATTGATTTAGGCTACCCAGCGGTTGGTTTAGAAAAAACAAAAAAGAAAGTAAACGAATTAAAGAAAAACAAGATGTCAAGAACAAATTTTGATACATTATTGGAAGCCGGTTGCCACTTCGGACACCTTAAAAGAAAGTGGAACCCCGCTATGGCTCCTTATATTTTCATGGAACGCAATGGTATTCATATCATTGACCTCCACAAAACTGTTGCAAAGATTGACGAAGCTGCTGAAGCTTTGAAACAAATTGCAAAATCAGGCAAGAAAGTCCTTTTTGTTGCTACTAAAAAACAAGCCAAGCAGGTGGTTGCTGAAAAAGCTGCCTCTGTGAATATGCCTTACGTCATCGAGCGTTGGCCGGGTGGTATGTTGACTAACTTCCCTACAATCCGTAAGGCAGTGAAGAAGATGACCACTATCGACAAGTTGACTGCTGATGGCACTTATTCAAACCTTTCTAAGAGAGAAGTACTTCAGATCTCTCGTCAACGTGCTAAGTTGGACAAGACTTTAGGATCTATCGCTGACCTGACTCGTCTTCCGTCTGCACTGTTTGTAATTGACGTAATGAAGGAAAATATCGCTGTTCGCGAAGCTAATCGTTTGGGTATTCCTGTGTTTGGTATCGTTGATACAAACTCAGATCCTAACAACATCGATTTCGTAATTCCAGCTAATGATGACGCTACTAAGTCAATCGAAATCATCCTCGAGGCTTGCTGCAACGCAATGATCGAAGGTCTGGAAGAAAGAAAAGCTGAGAAAGTTGATATGGAAGCAGCTGGTGAAGCTCCTGCTAACAAAGGAAAGAAGAAACCTACTAAAGCAAGACTCGACAAATCTGACGAGGAAGCAATCAATGCGGCTAAGGCTGCTGCTTTCATCAAGGAAGACGAAGAGGCTTAATATACAAGGAATGTGCCAATTTGCTAATGTGTCTTTGTGCCCTTGGGTACAGACATTTTAATTGGCAGATTGGCACATTTTGTTTATCCACACTATTATTCATTTAAAAAAATAAGATATTATGGCTGTATCAATGGCAGATATCACCCACTTGCGTAAAATGTCAGGTGCTGGTATGATGGATTGCAAGAACGCTTTGACTGAAGCTGAGGGAGATTTCGACAAAGCAATGGAAATTATTCGTAAAAAAGGACAGGCTGTAGCTGCAAAGCGTTCAGACCGTGACGCTTCTGAAGGTTGCGTTTTGGCAAAGGGCGATGGCAAGTATGCTGCAGTAATCGCCTTGAAATGCGAAACTGACTTCGTTGCTAAGAATGCTGACTTCGTTGCTTTGACTACCGAGATTTTGGATTTGGCTATCGCTAACAAATGTGCAGATATCGAAGCTGTAAAGGCTTTGCCAATGGGCACAGGTACAATTGCCGATGCTATCACCGATCGTAGTGGTATCACTGGCGAGAAAATGGAATTGGATGGTTACGGTGTAGTAGAAGGTTCTACCACTGCATTCTATGTTCATCCGGGCAATAAACTGGCTACTATCGTAGCTTTCAACCAAGAGGCTGAAGCGCAAGTTGCTCACGATATCGCAATGCAAATCGCTGCAATGAATCCGGTTGCAATCAACCCTGAAGGTGTTTCTGCAGAATTGCTTGAGAAAGAAAAGACAGTAGCTGCTGAGAAGGCACGCGAAGAAGGCAAACCTGAGAATATGATTGAGAAGATCGCTATGGGTCGTATCAATAAGTTCTACAAGGAGGCTTGTTTGCTGCAACAAGAGTTCGTGAAAGACGGTAAAATGACTGTAGCTGAATACTTGGACAAATCTAGCAAAGGTTTGACAGTAACTGCATTCAAACGCTTTACTCTGAACGCTGAATAATCAGTAATTTAACTATAGCTTACACAAATGGCCGCTTGGATTATATTATCCAAGCGGCCATTTCGTTTTGTATCCTTTGGGGTGAATGAAATAGAAATGCTTTCAATTGAGTTGTATCCGGGTTAACCCACAGGTTTTGTTTGAGTAAATCCTTCTTTTTTAAGTAGTTCTACTATTTTGAGTTTAAAATCACCTTGAATGATAATTTCATTGTCTTTGGCTGCACCACCCACACCACATTTCGATTTCAGCAGTTTTCCCAATTCCTTTAGTTCATCCTCTGCACCCACAAAACCGGTTATGAGCGTAACAACCTTCCCTCCTCGATTTTTACGATCCAGTTGTACTCGTAGCTTTTGTTGCGAAGGGGGTAATGTTGCTTGTTCGGGTTCCTCCTCGTTTTCATAACCAAAATCAGGATTGGTGGAATAAACCACATTTAATCTGCTTTTCCAATCGTTCGTTTTCATATACGGTTTCTGTTTAATAGAGTTCAAAAATAATATTTTGCATCGAGTCTTGCAATTTTTTGTCTCTTTTGTCGTCTAATATATATGTTGAATGACATCGATAAACGAAAATATGAAATATCATTTTCTCTTACTAATATTTTTACTGCTTTCTTTATCTGCTTTCTCGCAAGTGTTTAAAGGAAGAATAACCGATACCAAAGGCAATCCTGTGCCTTATGCATCCATCTATCTGACTGAATTGAAATCCGGCTTCACGACCGATGATAACGGTTACTTTAAAGCGACAGTCAAAGAAGGTGTCTATACTTGTGAGGTCTCTTCAATTGGATTCACCGGGCAGAAGTTCACTCTTCGGATGTTGCCCGAAGGAGTTAGTCGAGATCTGGTGTTGCTCGAAAGAACATACGAGCTGAGCGAGGTTCGTGTAACAAATGGTGGAGAAGATCCGGCTTATTCTATTATGCGGCATGTGATAGCCAATGCGCCTTATTATCGAACGCAAGTGAAAAGTTACACAGCCGGTACTTATCTGAAGGGAACGGGTCGTGTGAAAGAGATACCAGCCATTCTGAAGCTGTCGAAAGAAGTACGTAAAGAGTCGAAAAAGGTATTAGGAAAACTCTTTGTGATGGAAGATCAGCGCGAAGTACACTTCACTGCTCCTGCCAGCTGGACCAGCAGGGTGAAAGCTTACTCCAACTCCTTTCCCGAGAGTGTGAAGGTAGACATCGATATGGTCAATATTAACTTCTATGCACCTACACTGTGGGGTAAGCCTTCGCCATTGACTGCCGGTGCTTTTTCCTTTTATCACTTTAAGCTCGTTGGTTGCTATGTCGAAAACAATCGTGTGGTAAATAAGATTCAGTTGCTTCCTCGCAAAGACAATCCGAAACTGCTTTCGGGATATCTTTATATTATTGAAGATCTATGGTGTGTGTCGGCTGCCGATCTATCCATGAAAGCGAGTGGGTTGCGTGCTACAGTCAAAGCTGTCTGCCAAGAGGTGAAACCTTCGGTTTACCTACCCACTTCCATCAGTATGGAGTGTACAATCGATGCTTTGGGAGTAAAAGCTAACGCCTCTTACCTTGCAGCTATTCATTATGCGAAGGTAGAGGTGAATGAACATAGGCTCACAGTTCAGGAGCAAGTACTGCAGCAGTCATCGCCGGTTGCCTCTGCTGCTCCAAACAAGAAACAGCAAAAGCTGATGCAGCAGATAGAGAAGCTCTCTTCGAAAGAAGAACTGACTATCCGTGATGCTTATCAGCTATCTAAGTTGGTATCGCGCTCTATCGAAGAGAAAGACACGCTTCGGTCTAAGCATAAATTTGAACGTAAGGCGGTCGTACAACGTTCGACTGTACAAGTAGATTCTCTGGCTGATAAGAAAGATTCGCTCTATTGGGCTTCGGTGCGTAGCGTACCACTGCGCCCCGAAGAATTGGAAAGTTATAAGCGCAAAGAGTTGCAAATAAACCGCGAAGACTCCTTACGTAAACCCGATAGGCGGTCTGATGGGAACGGTTCTCTATCCGTCAAATCCGATGGCAGTTTATTCTCTATGCTCCTTCTGGGACATACTTTTCAAACTGACTCTAAAAAAGCGTGGATTAAATTACATGGTTTGCCCGGTTATATTCCCGAATACAACTTTGTAGATGGTCTTTGGGTAGGAGCGAAGCTATCTGCCGGTGTAAAATTCTCTCCTGCTTCTTCACTTCGCTTCACTCCGGCAGTCTATTATACCACAGCCCGCAAATCGGTGGTGGGTAGTGGAGAACTCGTTTTAGATTACGCACCCCGGCGGTTGGGAATACTTCGCTTAAGTGGTGGTGTGCTTTCGGCCGATTACAATGGAGAAAGCGGTGAGTCCCGCTTGATTAATGGTATTTCGAGCTTGCTTTTTGCGCGCAACGATTTGAAGCTGTATGATCAGCGTTTTCTTACCGTTAACAATCAGATTGAACTCACTAATGGCCTGTTACTATCGGGCGAGCTTAGCTGGCAGAAACGCCAAATGCTTGAAAATCATGTTGCGCACAGTATTTTCGGAAAGCAGGCGAGAACAAATATTCCTTCTTCCGATGGCTTTGTTCCGATGCCTCAGAATCAGTTGTTGAAAACCTCTTGGTTACTTCAATATACACCGAAACATTACTATCGTATGCGGCAAGGTCGAAAAGTGTATGAGGACGCCCGCTTCCCTACCTTTACGTTGGGTTACGAACGAGCCTTCCCATTGAGTGGGAGTCTGTTATCTCCTTCGTTTCATCGGATCGAACTGTCCGCTTCTCAACAGCTTGAGTTTGGTTTGTTTAACTCGTTCTCCTGGTCGGTCAATGGAGGTACTTTCTGGGGGCGGAATAAGATGCAGTTTCCCGATTATAAACAATTTGCAGCCACCCATTTGCCCGTGACCGAACGAAAGTTTGATGATGGCTTTTTCCTGCTCGATAGTTATGCTTATGCCACTACCGATTCTTGGATACAGGCGGGGCTAAGCTGGCAAACACCTTATTTGCTCCTAAAGCATCTTCCGTTTCTCCGCAAGAAATCGTTTGATGAGGCATTACATCTTCGTTCGTTGCTGGTGCATGGTCGAAAAGCTTATACCGAAGTGGGTTATTCGGTCGGGTTTGCCAATTATGCACGTATGGGTGTATTTACCGGATTTGATGGCTGTACATTCCGTTCAGTGGGGCTTTCCATCTCTCTTCCGCTGTCTGTATTCATAGGTGATCGGTAGGTTTCAGGTTTCTATCCTTTATAAAATTCTGCACGATGAACGTGTCAATTCGGAAAAAAGATGTAATTTTGTACATCGCTAATGTCAAAGCATGTAAGAATAAGAATGAATCGTCCCATACAGCATAAAGAAATTGCGAAAGTACCGGAACCTACGTTGCGTAGATTGCCGTGGTATCTCTCGAACGTAAAGTTGCTGAAGAAAAAAGGCGAACGTTACGTGTCTTCCACTCAAATATCCAAAGAAATAAATATTGATGCTTCACAGATAGCTAAGGATCTATCGTATGTGAATATTTCAGGGCGTACCCGTGTGGGTTATGAAGTCGATACGCTGATTGCCGTCTTGGAGGATTTCTTAGGTTTTACCAACATACACAAGGCTTTTCTTTTTGGAGTAGGTAGTTTGGGCGGTGCTTTATTGCGCGACTCAGGTCTTACTCATTTTGGGCTCGAGATAGTAGCTGCCTTTGATATTAATCCGACTTTGGTGGGAACGAGTATTAGTGGCATTCCCATTTACCACACCGATGACTTTGTGCAAAAGATGAAAGAATACGATGTGAATATTGGTGTGCTTACGGTGCCTATTGAGATAGCCCAATGCATTACCGACGTCATGGTATCGGGCGGTATCAAGGCTGTCTGGAACTTTACGCCTTTCCGTATCCGTGTTCCCGAAGATATTGTTGTGCAGAATACCTCTCTTTACGCTCATTTGGCTCTGATGTTCAACCGGTTGAATTTTAATGAAATAAAATAATGAAGATTATAGCAGTAGGCATGAACTATGCCCAACACAATAAAGAACTCGGACATACCTTAGTAAACAAAGACCCGATTATATTTATGAAGCCCGATTCGGCTTTGTTGAAGGATGGCAAACCTTTTTTTATTCCCGATTTTACCAATGAAGTGCATTATGAAACCGAATTGGTTGTACGCATCAATCGATTGGGGAAGAATATAGCCTCTCGTTTTGCGCATCGGTATTATGATGCCGTAACCGTTGGTATTGACTTTACTGCACGCGACCTGCAAAGGCAATTTCGTGCCGAGGGTGGTCCTTGGGAACTTTGTAAAGGTTTTGATAGTTCGGCTGCTATTGGAACTTTTGTTCCTGTCGAAGAGGTGGGTGACATACAACAGCTGAACTTTCATCTAAATATCGATGGACAACAAGTACAACAAGGCTGTACAGCCGATATGCTTTTCCGGATAGATGATATTATCGCTTATGTAAGCCGGTTTGTTACATTGAAAATTGGTGATCTTTTGTTCACCGGAACTCCTGTCGGTGTAGGTCCGGTCAGTGTAGGGCAGCACCTCGAAGGCTATATCGGTGATGAAAAGCTACTCGATTTCCACATCCGTTGAAGCGAAAGACTAACGGAAGAGGTTTCGGGGCTTAGTTAACTATAAAAAATAACTTGAAATGAAGATACGCGTTGGTTTTGGTTTTGACGTCCATCAGTTGGTCGCAGGCCGTGAATTATGGTTGGGTGGTGTGCGCATTGAACACGAGAAAGGGTTGCTGGGACATTCGGATGCCGATGTGCTGATACATGCTCTTTGCGATGCATTGCTCGGGGCAGCCAATATGCGTGATATTGGATACCACTTTCCCGATACCGCCGGTGAATATAAAAATATCGACAGCAAAATTCTTTTGAAACAAACCATCGCTTTGATTGCAAGCAAAGGATATCAGGTGGGAAACATCGATATGACCATTTGTGCAGAGCGTCCCAAACTCAAACCATTTATTCCCTCCATGCAAGATACTCTTGCCGAGGTCATGGGCATTGATGTCGATGATATCTCCATCAAAGCAACCACTACCGAGAAGTTAGGCTTTACCGGTCGCGAAGAAGGTATCTCAGCCTATGCTACCGTATTAATCAATCATCTATAATAGCTATGTTTACACTACGCACCTTTTACCTTTTTATCGTATCGTTATTCTCCTGTATTTTCTGCTTTGCCCAGTCGCCCGTATTGTCATTTAACCCAAAGGGTACATTCAAGATCGTACAATTTACCGATGTGCATTATCAATATGGCAATAAAGCATCCGACGCTGCTTTGGAGTGTATCAACAGAGTACTCGATGCAGAGCAGCCCGATTTGGTTGTTTTTACCGGCGATGTCATTTATGCTAAACCTGCCGATAAGGGGATGATTAGAGTAATCGAACAAGTCTCAAATCGTAAAATTCCTTTTGTTCTTACCTTTGGCAATCATGATGACGAGCAAGGCATGCCTCGTGCGCAGCTATACGATCTGATCCGACAAATGCCTTATAATCTTTTGCCCGATCGTGGCAGCGTGTCTTCTCCCGATTATGTTCTGGCAGTAAAAAGTTCTTCAAATAATCAAAAAGATGCTGCGTTGATTTATTGTATGGACTCACAATCTTACTCACCGATTAAAGGTGTTTCCGGATACGCATGGTTTACTTTCGATCAAGTAAACTGGTATCGCCAGCAGAGTGCCTCTTATACTGTTCGCAATGACAATCAACCGTTGCCGGCTATTGCTTTCTTTCATATTCCATTGCCCGAATACAATGAGGCGGCTGCCAATGAGAATGCGATTTTTCGTGGAACACGTATGGAAAAGGCCTGTGCTCCGCAGTTAAACACCGGAATGTTTGCTGCCATGAAAGCATCAGGTGATGTGATGGGTACTTTTGTCGGTCACGATCACGATAACGACTATGCCGTAATGTGGAAAGACATTCTATTGGCTTACGGCCGATATACCGGAGGCAATACTGTTTATAATCATTTGCCCAATGGTGCCCGTGTTATCGAGCTGAAAGAAGGCACACGTACGTTTACTACTTGGATTAATCAAAAAGAAGGCATAGTCGACCGTACTGTTTATCCGGATAGTTATGTCAAGGATGATTGGAAGAAACGCTAACGAATATATGTATAACACAACTAGTTGAACGTTCTCAACTTTTTATTCATATACGCGAGACGCTACACTAAAGGATTGGAAGGGAAAAACTCTTTTGATCCTTTTTGTTAAACTATTGAATATGAATTAGATATATTTGTGGGTGAGAATGGCTTTAATAAGGTTTCTTTTCCTTTGTAAGAGATCTATTTTAATGGTGTGTTAATAACGTACTTTTTCATGCCAAAACTACGTACTCATTGGCCTCAAAACTATATACTCTTGTGTGGCACTACATACGAAGCACATAAATCCATTAACATTGTTAAAGAGACTTCAAACGATATTATAAACATACGCTTGTCGATTTGCGGAGAATCATGTACATTTGCAAAAATCGAACTTTTAGAGCGGAATGAAAGAACCCAATAAGCGAGTACTGGTAGGTATGAGTGGTGGCATTGATAGTACGGCCACCTGTCTGATGTTGCAAGAGCAAGGCTACGAGATAGTAGGAGTAACCATGCGTGTTTGGGGTGATGAACCCCAGGATGCCAGAGAGTTGGCAGCACGAATGGGAATTGAACATTATGTGGCAGATGAACGTATCCCTTTCAAAGATACCATTGTTAAAAACTTTATTGATGAGTACAGACAGGGGCGCACCCCCAATCCTTGTGTCATGTGCAATCCGCTGTTTAAGTTTCGTATGCTGACCGAGTGGGCCGATAAATTGGGTTGCGACTGGATTGCAACCGGTCATTATTCGCGTTTAGACCGACGCAATGGCAAGATTTACATTGTAACGGGCGACGATGAAAAGAAAGATCAGTCCTATTTTCTCTGGCGTTTGGGGCAGGACACACTAAAGCGCTGTATCTTTCCATTGGGCAATTTTACCAAGCTTAAAGTACGCGATTATTTGCGCGAGAAGGGATACGAAGCCAAATCGAAAGAGGGCGAAAGCATGGAAGTCTGCTTCATCAAAGGCGATTATCGTGATTTTCTTCGCGATCAATGCCCGGAACTCGATGCCGAGATAGGTCCCGGATGGTTTGTTAACTCCGAAGGCGTAAAGCTGGGACAGCACAAAGGCTTTCCCTATTATACCATCGGGCAGCGCAAAGGATTGGAAATTGCACTTGGCAAGCCTGCTTATGTGTTGAAGATAAATCCGCAGAAAAATACGGTCATGCTTGGAGAACCCGAACAGTTGCGTGCCGAATATATGTTGACAGAGCAAGACAATATCATCGATGAACAGGAGCTTTTTGCCTGCCAGCAGTTGACTGTTCGTATCCGTTATCGAAGTCGTCCGATTCCTTGTCGGGTCAAACGATTGAACGATGGTCGTCTGTTGGTTCACTTTCTGGCAGAGGCCTTGGCTATTACTCCGGGACAGTCGGCCGTGTTTTACGATGGCTCTCGCGTACTGGGTGGTGCTTTTATCGCTTCCCAAAGAGGTCTTGGATTAGTCATCTCCGAAAATGAATAAACCCATATAACTGAGTTAACCACATAGAAAGATACCCCATTCATGAAGAAGTTTATCGCACCTATACTCTTTGCCTTTGTCGCCATTGGAGCATCGGCTCAACAGGATACATTGAAATATCGTATTCAGCTTACCGATAAAGCAAAGACTACCTATTCGCTTTCCCGTCCCGAAGAGTTTCTATCGCCAAAATCGATTGCGCGCAGGCAGAAACAGCACCTTGCTATTGATTCGACAGACCTACCCGTATGTCGGGTTTATGTCGATGCCATTGCCCAAAAGGGGGTGAAGGTGATTACGCTTGGAAAGTGGGAGAACTTTGTAACCGTATCGTGCAACGACTCAACGGTGATGGACAGGATTGCCCGCCTACCTTTCGTGCGCAGCATCGAAAAAGTATGGATGGTTCCGCAGTCCAAAATAACGGCAATGCCCCCCAAACGCGATTCGTTAATAAACACACCGGTCAAAACAGATAGTTTGTACGGTCCGGCTATTAGCCAGATTCAGATGAGTCATGGCGATAAACTGCATGATGCCGGTTTCAAGGGGCAGGGAATGACTATTGCAGTCATCGATGCCGGCTTTCATAATATGGATCGCATCAAAGCGATGCAGAACATACGCGTGCTGGGTACAAGAGATTTTGTCAATCCCGATTCGGATATTTATGCCGAGAGTAGTCACGGCTTGAGTGTGCTCTCTTGTATGGCAATGAATCAACCTCATATCATGGTTGGTACGGCGCCCGAAGCCTCTTACTGGTTGCTTCGCAGCGAAGATGAAGCAACGGAGCATCTGGTCGAGCAGGATTACTGGGCAGCTGCTATCGAGTTTGCCGATAGTGTAGGAGTCGATGTGGTGAATACTTCTTTGGGGTACTATACCTTTGATGATCCTTCGAAGAACTACAGATACCGCGACCTCGACGGACATACGGCGCTAATGTCGAGACAAGCCTCGAAAGTAGCCGATAAAGGAATGATTTTAGTATGTAGCGCGGGCAATGCAGGAGCCGGCTCGTGGAAAAAGATAACACCTCCGGGTGATGCAGATAATGTACTCACAATAGGTGCTATTGACAAGAAAGGGCTGTTGGCTCCTTTCTCGTCGATAGGCAATACGGCCGACAACCGGATAAAACCCGATGTAGTAGCAGTAGGTCTGGGTTCGGACGTAATGGGTACCGATGGTATCATACGCCGTGGCAATGGTACCTCTTTTGCCTCGCCCATCCTTTGCGGTATGGTTACCTGCCTTTGGCAGTCTCGTCCGGAGCTGACTGCGAAAGAGGTGATCGAACTGGTGCAACATTCGGGCGACCGTTCGAAGTTTCCGGATAATATTTACGGCTACGGTGTACCCGATATGTGGAATGCTTATCAAACAACCCGATGAATCAACATCCGTTTTCTCTGCTGGAACTTAATGCGTTGGTCAAGCGAAGCTTGGAGCAATGCCTACCCGATGAATATTGGGTGCAGGCGGAGCTGAGTGATGTCCGTTCGAATACAACCGGACATTGTTACCTCGAACTCATCCAAAAAGATCCGCGTAGCAACAACCTGATTGCAAAAGCTCGTGGCAATATATGGAACAATGTGTACCGATTGCTGAAACCTTACTTTGAGGAAACTACCGGACAACTTTTTACGTCGGGTATCAAAGTGCTGATCAAAGTAACCGTTCAGTTTCACGAACTATATGGCTATAGCCTGACCATACAAGACATCGATCCTACCTATACGCTGGGTGATATGGCTCGTCGTCGTCGAGAGATTTTGTTGCAACTGGCCCAAGAAGGTGTACTTACTTTGAATAAGGAGTTGGAGCTACCCGAACTGCCCCAGCGTATTGCCGTCATCTCATCGGCTACTGCTGCGGGGTACGGCGACTTTTGTCATCAGTTACAAAACAACCCGTATCGATTTTTCTTTTATACCGAACTGTTTCCGGCACTGATGCAGGGCAGTCAAGTCGAAGAATCCGTTCTCGCTGCCCTCGATCGCATCAATGCCCGGATAGCCGATTTTGATATGGTTGTTATTATTCGTGGGGGAGGAGCAACCTCCGATTTGTCTGGTTTTGATACCTATCTGCTGGCTGCTTCTTGTGCGCAATTTCCTTTACCTATTATTACGGGTATCGGACACGAACGTGACGAAACAGTGCTCGACTCCGTAGCGCACACGCGCGTAAAAACGCCTACGGCTGCTGCCGAACTGCTGATTAATCTGATGCACGAAACAGCCGTTCGCTTAGCCGGCTTAGCTACACAATTGGAGCAGCGTACGTTGGCTCGTTTGGAGTTCGAACGTCGTAAATTATCTACGAGTCAGTCTCGTATCTCTTCTTCGGTTGGGCTGTGTTTAAGTGATGCCCGCTATGCTTTGCTTACGGTAGGCAAAGAGTTGAGGCGTGCATCAATAACGCTGCTTTCGCATCAAAAACACCGGCTGGAACTTCTTCAGCAACGTGTTTCCGATGCTTCGCCCGATAAACTACTGAGTAGAGGATATAGTATCACGCTCAAAGAAGGCAAAGTCGTTACCGATAGCTCTCAACTACGAGCGGGCGATGAGTTGACTACCCGCCTGTATAAAGGAGAGATTACTTCTATAATCAATCATAAACCGTTAAAATAGAAACTAAATATATGCCAGTAAAAAAAGAAACATATTCTCAGGCGATGGAACGCTTGGAGAAGATTGTCCGCCAGATAGATGCCAATGAGTTAGAGATAGATGCATTGGGAGAGAAAATAAAAGAAGCCAATGAGATTATTGCTTTTTGCAAGAAGAAATTGATGAAAGCCGATGTGGAAGTTGAAAAATTACTGCAAGAAAAGAGGAAGTCTGAAGAATAAAAGTTATTTTTGTTGCTTAAACAGAAGATGAAATAACTAATACATAATAACATGCAAGAAATAGATTGGGCCAATTTGTCGTTCGGATATATGAAGACAGATTACAATGTGAGAATCAATTTTCGTAACAATGCCTGGGGCGAGCTTGAAGTGAGCAGCGACGAGCATTTGAATATGCACATGGCAGCCACTTGTCTGCATTATGGACAGGAAGCTTTCGAAGGGCTGAAAGCCTTTCGCGGTGTAGATGGCAAAGTGCGTATCTTCCGTTTGGAAGAGAATGCTGCACGCTTGCAATCGACTTGTCAGGGTATCATGATGGCCGAACTGCCAACCGAACGTTTCAAGGAAGCGATTCTTAAGGTAGTGAAGCTGAACGAACGTTTTATTCCTCCCTACGGAACCGGCGCATCCCTTTACATCCGTCCGTTATTGATTGGTACCGGTGCTCAAGTAGGCGTTCGTCCGGCCAATGAATATATGTTTGTCGTGTTTGTAACACCTGTAGGCCCTTACTTTAAAGGCGGATTCTCTACGAATCCTTATGTTATTATTCGTGAGTTTGATCGTGCGGCTCCTCATGGAACCGGTACTTTCAAAGTGGGAGGTAACTATGCAGCCAGCCTGCGTGCCAGCAAGAAAGCCCATGATTTGGGATATGCTGCCGAGTTCTATCTCGACGCCAAAGAAAAGAAATTTATCGATGAGTGTGGTGCTGCCAACTTCTTCGGTATCAAAGACAATACGTACATCACTCCGAAGTCGAGCTCTATTCTGCCCTCTATCACTAACAAGAGCTTGATGCAGTTGGCCGAAGACATGGGAATGACGGTAGAACGTCGCCCCATTGCCGAAGAGGAGCTGAGCACCTTCGAGGAAGCCGGAGCTTGTGGTACAGCGGCTGTAATCAGTCCCATCGAGCGTATTGACGACTTGGAGAAAGACAAGTCTTATGTCATTGCCAAAGATGGTAAACCGGGACCTGTCTGCACCAAGCTTTATAATAAACTTCGTGGTATTCAGTATGGCGAAGAGCCCGATACGCATGGTTGGATTACGTTTGTAGAATAAATTTAGACATTAACCAATACTTACTGATATGCTTAAGGAAAATTCAACGTTACGTTTAGAGGCGCGGAATGCGCTGTCTGGGCAATGGGTGATGGCGGCTTTGGCGGCTTTGGTCTTTTCGGCAGTTTTAGGTGTGCCTGCTGCTATTCCATTTGTTGGTCCTATTGTGTGCATTTTATTGTTGCCGGTCAAATATGGCTTTTCGATACTTTTCTTGAAAAGGTATCGGGGCGAAGAGTTAAATATCGGTTCTTTGTTCGATGGCTTCAATGACTATGGTCGTATCTTGGGAACGGTTCTGCTGCAAACTGTTTACACTATCTTGTGGTCATTACTATTCGTTGTTCCCGGTATAATTAAGTATTACTCTTATGCAATGACTCATTATATTTTGCTCGATCAGCCCGAATTAAGATATGAGGCTGCCATCGATCAGAGTATGAGACTGATGTCGGGCAACAAGATGAAACTATTTCTGCTTGATCTTAGTTTTATCGGTTGGGCCTTATTAAGTATGCTGACTTGTGGTATTGGAATGTTCTGGTTGAGACCTTATGTAAGTACATCACGTGCTGCTTTTTACGAAGACCTTAAGAGTAATCTCCAGACTGTCGTATAATGAAATAAAGTTAATCAATTACTAAAGAAAAAAGGAGCCCGTGATACATACGGGCTTTTTTGAGTTTTATGGGAAAAAATAAATTAGAGAAGTTTGCCGATATGGCAAGTTATCCGCACGTGTTCGAGTATCCTTACTCTGCAGCGGACAATGTGCCTTTTGAGATGAAGGGCAAGTGGAATGAAACGTTCTTTAAGAACGATCATCCGATTGTGTTAGAACTGGGTTGCGGACGCGGCGAATATACTGTGGGGCTGGGACGTATGTTTCCCGACAAGAATTTTATAGCTGTCGATATCAAAGGCTCGCGTATGTGGACCGGAGCTACCGAAGCGCTTGAAGCGGGTATGACCAATGTTGCTTTTTTACGGACAAACATTGAGATCATTGATCGCTTCTTTGCCGAAGGCGAAGTCAGTGAAATATGGCTCACCTTTTCAGACCCGCAGATGAAGAAAGCGACGAAGCGTCTGACCTCGACTTATTTCATGAATCGCTATCGTCGTTTCCTCAAACCTGACGGCATTGTGCACCTCAAAACGGATAGTAACTTCATGTTTACCTATACCCGTTATATGGTCGAAACCAATAAACTTCCAGTTGAGTTTATTACCGAAGACTTGTATCACTCCGATCTGGTTGATGATATTTTAGGAATCAAAACCTATTATGAACAACAATGGCTCGATCGTGGTTTAAGTATTAAGTATCTTAAGTTCTTGCTTCCCCAACAAGGCGAGCTGCAAGAACCCGATGTAGAAATTGAACTCGATTCGTATCGTAGCTACAACCGTAGCAAGCGAAGCGGATCACAAACCAGTAAATAAAATGACTTTATATCCAAAACAAATACTCGATGCATTGGCAACAGTGCGTTATCCTGGTACCGGAAAGAATCTGGTAGAATCAGGTATGGTCGACGATAATATTCGTATCGAGGGAATGAAAGTTTCCTTCTCTCTTATTTTTGAGAAGCCAACCGATCCGTTTATGAAGTCGGTTATCAAATCGGCCGAAGCCGCTATTCTAACTTATGTAAGTAAAGAAGTGGAGATAGCCGGCAATATTAGCGTGGTTACCGTGCAAACGGCACGTCCTAAAGTGGGCAAACTGTTGCCACAGGTGAAAAATATCATCGGTATCTCTTCCGGCAAAGGAGGTGTAGGTAAATCTACCGTATCGGCCAACTTAGCTGTATCTTTGGCCAAACTTGGTTATAAAGTGGGTTTGCTCGATGCCGATATTTTTGGTCCTTCAATGCCTAAGATGTTTCAGGTAGAAGATGCCCGTCCGCATTCCGAACATGTAGATGGACGCGATATGATTATTCCGGTTGAGAAATATGGTGTTAAATTGTTGTCTATCGGTTTCTTCGTTGACCCCGATCAAGCTACATTGTGGCGGGGTGGTATGGCAAGTAATGCCTTGAAGCAACTCATCGGGGATGCCCTTTGGGGTGATCTTGATTATTTCTTAATTGACCTTCCACCCGGCACAAGCGATATTCACTTAACGGTGGTACAAACCTTGGCTATGACCGGTGCCATTGTAGTAAGTACTCCACAAGAAGTGGCATTGGCTGACGCCCGGAAAGGCATTAATATGTTTACCAATGAGAAAGTAAATGTACCCATTCTTGGTCTGGTGGAAAATATGGCCTGGTTTACTCCAGCCGAATTGCCCGAGAATAAGTATTATATTTTTGGCCGTGAAGGCGCAAAGAAACTGGCAGAAGATATGAATGTTCCCTTACTGGGGCAAATTCCGATTGTGCAGAGTATTTGCGAAGGTGGAGACAACGGAACACCTGTGGCTTTGAATGAAGACTCAATTACAGGTCGTGCATTCTTATCATTGGCTGCGGCTGTGGTTCGTCAGGTAGATCGCCGCAACGTAGAGATGGCCCCTACTCAAATAGTAGAGATGCATAAATAAACAGGGCGAACGGTCTGTTATACAAAGTAGGTGAGTGTTTAGTAACTACAATGAGCGGTTACTAAATACTCACCTGCTTTGTAATAGTACTCTACTTCTTATCCAATGCTTTCAGTAGCTCCGTTTTCATGGTGTCTGCGCCCGGGAAACCGGTTGTTTTATAGCTGATATTGCCACTGCGATCTACTATAATATAAGTTGGAACACCGGATATTTTAAATTCGCTCATCAAGTACTTCCATTGTGCGTCGGTTACGCGAAAGTGCTCTCCGTGAATATCGGGGATCATATTTTCCCATATCTTTAATGGCGAGGTCTCACCTGTTAAGTATACATACACGATGTCTTGCTCCTTCAACTCCTCTTTTATCGGCAGAATGGCCTTATTGGCGGTGCGACATGGACCGCACCAAGTAGCCCAAAAGTCGACCAGTACAACTTTTCCACGGAATTTGGCAATAATAGAGGCGAATAGGTCCTCATTGCTTACCTCTCCTGCTTCATTTATCTTGAAGCCTGTTTTCTTCTTGTTTGCTTCTATCTTTTTCAACAGCTCTGCATTCTCTGATTCAATAACCGATTGGTAAACTGCCGGGAGTGTAGCAAGTATCGCTTTCTGTTGTTCGTCCAGAGGAGTGAAGTCATGAATGCTCTGGTAAATACTTGCAGCTGATGCCGCATCAAAGAATGTGCCTTTATCTGTTCCAAAGATTTTAGCCAGCTTGTCTTTCATGCGGGTCAGTAGATAGATGGCATAGGTGTATTTTTCGCTTAGCAACGCCTGTGGTGTATTGATACTTCCAAACTCTTTGATGGTATCGAAATAGTCGGGCGAAAGCTCTTTCTGTAATTTGCTAAAATATTCTTGTCCCTGTTCTCTCGTGATTTCCTTCTTCTGTACCTTGGCTTGTGTCAAGAAACTGGAGGTCATGACAAGTGCCTGTGTCGCGTTTATATCGTTTTCGATGTTTAGTACTTGTTTGGTTGCCAGACTGTAAGGCAGTTGATCAATTCTGCTTTGTGCCTCTGCGTGTTTGCTCATTATGTAGGCTTTGAATCCGTTGCTATCCATATCACCTACCTCTTGCATCATTTTCTCCGTGTCTGATAAGATGTTGAGTAATGTGTTACTGTTTAATTCCTGAGCAATACCGGCCAATGGCCCATTAATATAAACGATTTCGCCGGAGGGCTTTTCATTTTTATGTAGTCTGGATTGTCGGCGGCACAACTCGCGCAGATTAATAATGATCTCACTTGTCTGCCCCGGTGCAAGGAAGAATTTTATCGATTGACCAAATAAACGGATTGAAGCAGGTGTAGTACCCATTACAGGAGTTTCTACTGTAAAACTGCCGTCGGTATTAATCTTTACCGGTATCCCTTCCGAGAATCCTTTCATTGCTTCGGATAGATTTACTTTGAACTCAGTCACCATTTCGGGGTGATAGTCTATCAGCTTTCCTTTTAGAGTGGCTGTTCCGTTTATTATTTCGGGAGTTGGCAGCGAGGTGTTTTTATCTACTTTATGAATAATGGCTTCTTTGGGAAGGAGCAACGAGGGTAGTTTCTTACCTTTTAGCTGAATGCCGAATATTTGGTAAGAGCCCGGTACATTTCCTTCCGAGAAATCGATCGATGTAACGTCATTGGGCAATGGCGGAAATACCAGTTGAAAGGATGCTTCGCCGGATTCGGGCATCCAGAACTCTTTGTCGGGTGTAATACCAATCCCGCTACGCAATATATATGTTTCGCCTTTATTACTTTTCAGGAAACTGCCCGATGCAATTTTAATCCAGTATTTGGGTCGATAAAATGCTTTGATGTATAATACGGTGGCCGTATCGCTTAACACTACTTTGTCTACTTCGATATTGTCGGAGCTCCATACGGTGAAGGGTGGTTGTTCGATTATTTTTTCTTTGGCTTGTGTATAGACAAGAGAACAGAGCAATAAGCTGATGATGAGTGTGATTTTTTTCATATTAGTAGTATTTGATGATTTGTGACAAATGTAGAGAAAGTTTCTTATTTATCTATTTGATTTTCAATAATTCTTTTAATGTTTTGACTGTGATGTGCGTAAAACGTTTTACGATATTTCTTCGCTAATCGATCAGTAAGCACATCGTCAAGCCTGTCATTTTGAAGTGTATCCTCTAATCACCCGCTCTTTATTGATAATAAAGAAGTAGAGTACAACACCTGCGGTAACACAGTTCCTGATTACCTCATAGCTAGTATTAAGTTGTGTATAGTTTAGCTTCTTCTTATTGAAGTATTTTTGAATAGCCGGTATTTTTCGGCTCTATGATTCGATGGCAATTAGTTCGAAATCAGTATTATCTCACACCGAAAAGAAGATTCTTTTGGTGTGAGATAATAAATGGTGTGATCAGTTAGCAGTAGATAGATAATATACTGTTTCGCTTATTGCATCATGAACATGATGGGCAATGTATATTTCACATTGACAGGTATCCCTCTCTGCTTGGCCGGTATCCATTTGGGCATAGTCTTGATCAGTCGTATGGCCTCTGCATCCAATTCAGGCGATACGCTTTTTACTACTCGTGGTTGGGTTACATTTCCTTCTTTATCAATCACCATCGAAAGAATAACCCGTCCTTGTGTACCGCTCTTGATTGCAGCACTTGGATACTTCATGTTTTTAGCAATGTATTCCATCATAACTTGATTTCCACCCGGGAATGTAGGCATCTGCTCTACAACTTCAAATACGGTATTATCTCCGGGTTTCTTCTGTTGTGATTGAGGTTCGTCTATTGTTGTCTTTGAGCTATTGGTTGGCTTTGTGCCTTTATTCCCGGGTATTCCAAACATAATAGGAACCGTATATCTCACTGATACGAGTTTTCCTTTCTGTCTTCCCGGAGTCCAATTAGGCATAGCTGATACTACTCGCAAGGCTTCTGCATCTAGTTCGGGCGAAACACTTCTTATTACTTCAGGCTTACTTACCTTTCCGTCTTTTCGAACGATAAACTGGATAATAACACGGCCTTGTATGTTTTTTTTGATTGCTGCTTCAGGGTACTTAATATTCTTAGACAAGTAACTCATAAGTCCATCCAATCCCCCGACGAAGTCAGGCATATCTTCTACCACCTCAAACACTGGATCCTCCTCATCTACTTGAGCAGGGGTCTGTTTTTTAGTAGGAGTAACCTGCTTTACTCCTTTTTTGTCTTGTGGCGGTACTTGTTCAGTTGCAGGGCTTTCTGTTAGCCGTTCATTGACTGTTTGCTCTACATTTTGTATCACCTCTTTTGCAATGCTTTTTGTTGTTCTGGCTACGACTTCGATATTGCTGATTATCATCAATAGGGCAGCCAAAGGAAGAAACATCAGGTATTTGGTTCTTCCTATTTCTTTAGTTCTTTTTTTATTCATCATTTTTATTCGATTCTTTAAAGGTAAAACATTGAAACTATTTGATAAATTTGCTGCAGCCTTTTGATGAGCCAACCCCAGTAAATGGAATTGGTAGGATTGATAATTATGCCCGCTTTCGATGACCCGATGATCGGCAAGATACTCCAGATTGCTCCGGATTTCTCGCTTCATGAGCCAGACAAAAGGATTGAACCAACATGCAATACACGCTAATTCGCTAAATAGCACATCGACAGAGTGGTGTTGGCGGACGTGTGCGAGTTCATGTGTCAGTATTTCATCGAGTTCTTCGTTGGTATGCGAGGCTGGATGAATGAATATCCAATGGAAAAAAGAAAAAGGACCCGATGCTTGGGGAAGCTGATAGATACGTCTGCCACGTATTATTTCACTTCTACAATGTAGTCTTAGGCGGATGATGCTGATAAACTGTATGAAAAAACGCAGGAGTAGCAAGAGTATTCCTCCCCAATACAGATAACCGGAGGAAAGAATAAAGATCTCTTTCCAGTTAACTATATCGGTAGGGGTAATCGTAAATTCGGGTAATACGGCACTAGCATATAAATCGGCCATTGCCACCATTGGCTCATGATCTTTAATCCATTCCTGTAAATTCATCAGTGGATAGATGAACGATAAGATAAAGAAGCAAAGTAAAGCAGTACGACGCCAAGCGAAAAAAGTATCCCTGTAAAAGAACAGTCGATAGAAAGCGTAAAATAAGGCTATGCCTGCGTTTACTTTTAGAAAATAGGCTAATTCCGGATTCATAGGATCAAATGTTTGTTTACTACTCTTCTTTTCCTTTCTCAATCATGTCGATGATTTCTTTAAGCTCATTGGCCGAAATCTTTTGATCGCGGGCAAAGAACGAAACCATCTCTTTATAGGAGTCTGCAAAGTAGTTGCGTACTACTCCACTCATGAACGTTCGTTTGTACTCACTCTCTTTGATAGCAGGACTATACTCGTAAGTATTTCCAACTCGGTGAGTAGACACATATTTCTTTCGTTCGAGATTCTTGACTATAGAGGCCACCGTAGTATAAGGAGGTACGGGCGGTTGAAATTTGGCAACGATGTCTTTTACAAAGCAACTTTTTAGTTCCCAAATATAGATCATTACTTCCTCTTCTTGTATCGTTAGCTTTTCCATATGATTTGTTTAATTTCGATTATATTGCAAATCTACGAAAGTTTCGTAATTAAACGGTAGGCAGCGGGTTAAATAATGTAAATAGCTACAGATTGTTCTCGATTCGCCCTCCATTGCTGCCCGATGGGGGATCCGTTTTTATTGAAAGATGAGGCAGATAACCGATACGGATTGAGTAATGGAAGCGACTTTTGTCGTCTGTAAGGAGATGAATGGGGATTTGTGAGTAAGGGGAGAGCAGATAAAAAAATAAGGAATCAGATAGATTCCTTATTTTTCATCTCTTTATATCGTTCAATTACATGTTTGCGGCTCATTAATATTTGCCAACGATAAACGAAGCAAGTAGTAAGGAAGTAAAAACCGGCTTGTAACCAAAGAGCACGATACTCGGTTGATACTTCGCTTAGTGTAGCTCCCATATTGTTGATACGTACAAACCCGTTGATACCGAAAGTAGAAGGGAATACATAAGAAAAATACTTCCAGAATGCCGGAATAGCTGCCCCCGGCCAGGATATACCTGAAATAAAAAGTAGTGGCACCGATGTAAATACAAAAATCAACATGCAAGTTTCGCGATTGCGGATGGCAATGGAAGTCGTCATCGCAAAGAAAATGCAAGCAGCCAGATAAGGGAGCATGAACAAGGCCAAAGTACTTGGTTGTCCGATCTGGTTGAGGCTGAATATACGAGGTACGACGCAGAGTACATAGACTGCTACCAAGGCATATACCATAAAATAACTCAATCCTTTACCGAAAACAATTCGCAATGTTCCGCTATAGTGGCGGTTAATGGGCACGAGGTCTTTGAAGCGATTATTTTCTCGCGCAGTTCCTGCCGATAGCCCGATACCTAGCAAAAGTGTTTGCTGTATTAATAAGATTAATACGGCCGGAATTAAAAAGGCAGCAAAGCCATTCGTTGGGTTAAACATAGCTACGTCTTCGTATTCGATAGGGTAGGCAGTGATCTCATCTTGCCGATTGGTAGTATTGCCAGCGCGCTCAATCTTTATGTCTTGATTCATGTCGAGCGATACGGCTGTATTGGCCAGCAACATACTCTTATAATACAGCAGCCCGCTCATGTCGCAATAAAGACTTACTTGTGTCTGTATGCCGCGGGCAATGTTGCTGCTAAAATCGGAAGGTATATAGATAATGCCATAGGCCAAACGGTCTCTGAGCATTAGTTTTGCCTCTTCCATGTCATTGCAATAGGCTACAATCTGGATGTCCGGAGTAGCATCTACTTTGCGTAGATACTCTCGGCTGAGTGAGGAACGGGAGTTATCAACTACTACAGCGGGAACTTCGCGCACTACTTCGTTGGTATAGATGAAGCCGTAAATCAACGGATATACCAAGGGCACCAGAACGAAGAAAATCAAGACACCTTGGTCGCGAAAGGTGGTACGAAACTCCCGTTTCCAGATGTAAAACAAGTCGCCAATGCCTTGTGCTATGTTATTTTTGAATGATTTATTTTTCATCAGGGTACGTATTTATAGTATATCAATGTTTCCTTTAAGCGATTAACCACGAAGAAAGGAAGCATCATAAAGATGAGTAAAGCCATGTAATTAGGCCATGAATAGATCATACTGTATCCGTTGAGTGCCTGGTCTACATAGATAAGGAAGTAGTGGCGCAACGGAAAGAGAACACTGAGCCCTTGCAACACCGGGTTCATAGCCATCACCGGAAAGGAGAAACCCGAAACGGAGAATGACAAGACGCCCCACAGGGAAGCAAAGCTGAGGCCCAGACGCAACGTAGGTAATGTTCCTATCATAACAATACCACAACATTGTGATGCCAATACGAGGCAGAGGGTGGCCAATATCATCGGGAAGATACCGCTATTGCATGGAAAATGCAGAAAGCCATACAGGTATACATTGTAAAAGATGCCCATAATAAAGAACACCACGGTGTGTGGCAGCAGCTTACCTGCCAAGGCTATGTAAATAGAATTATTGCTCATACGCAACCATTCTCGAGCTGTGCGGTTTTTTATTTCTACGCCAATGGAATAGACTGTTACCATAAATATCAATAACATCAACACACCCGGTACCAATGTATTGCATAGGTATACCGAATAATTTAGCCAGGGGTTTTGCAGCGGATGCGTATCGATAACAATGGGCTGCAAATAGGCCATTGCTTGATCTTCGGTTGCTCCTTTTGCATAGAGCACCGAGCGGGCTGCAGCACCTGCGGCCAATTCGCCCATCATCTTCATGTCCTTAAACAGCAATGAACCGGCTATGAGGTAGGAGTTGTTGGTGTAAAATGATAACTTCGGTTGACGCTGGCTTTGTGCATCGGCCGATAGTCCTTTGGGGATATAGAAGAACCCGTAGATTTTTCCTTGCTGCATAGCAATGCGTGCTTCGGTTACATTTTCGTAGTGTGCTACTACGGCTGTTTGTCCAAAAGCATCTAGATTCCGGATGATGCTGCGTGAAGTGACACTGTTGTCTAAATCGACTGCACCTACGGGAAGGTTGGTAGGCAGCCCCGAACTCATCAGTGTTGTAAAGAACACATAACAGAACAAGGGGGCAACTACCATACTGAAGAGGTAAAGCGGACGAGACACGAGGCGGCGACATTCGCGCTTCATGACCATCCACAGAGCTACAGATTTCTTTTCTCTTTTTTTCATCACTTCTTAATAATCACTGACATTCCGGGGCGTAAACCTACTACCTTCTCGAGTGGGAGTGCTCTTACTTCAAATGTTTTCAGATCGAACTGACCGGTTGTTTTGGTCGCTTTCCAGGCAGCATAGGTGCCAAGGTCTTTCATATAGTTCACTTTCAGACGAATGGTTTTATTGTCAAGTGCCGGTACGATAGCTTCAAACTCGCTGCCCATGGTCAGGTTTTTGAGTAGGTCTTCGCGTACGTTAAATGTAACCCACATATCGTCCATCACTGCGATGTTCATGATGGGGGCACCGGTACCTACCAGTTCGCCTACTTTGGGAAAGATCTCCGAAACCTCTCCGGCTGTTTGTGCGATGAGGTAGGTTTCTTTGATGTAGGATTGCACTTCGGCAACGGCTCCTTTGGCACGATCTACCAAGGCAGCAGCGGCCATTTTATCTTCACGCTCGGCGCCATTCTTAGCCATGGTATATTGTGCTTTGGCGGCTTTTTCGGTAGCAATGGCTGCATCGCGTTGAGCGGTAACCTCGTCTAGTTTTTGTGCCGGCATCACTCCTTGCTCAAAAAGGTTTTTAACCCTCTTATAAGACTTTTCGGTTATCTCGACTCCGGCTTTTGACTTCTGCCACATTTCGTAAGCTGCTTGAATCTGCTCGCTGCGCGCTCCCTTAATGGCTTTGTTGCTCTGTGCCTGGGCGGCAGCTTCGGCAGCTTGTGCCTGTTCCATTTTGGCCATAACTTCGGGGGCTTCGAGTATGGCGAGTGTATCGCCTGCTTTGACGCTTTCTCCCTCTTTTACCCGGAACTCTAATATACGTCCGGGTACTTTGCTCGATATGCGATACTCAGTAACTTCTGCTTGTCCCTGAATAATTTCCGGACCTTTTCGAAGCATGAAGAAGCCTACTACTGCAACGAGTGCAATAACTCCCAATAGGGTAAGAAAAGCAAGCAGCATATTGCTGTTTTGTGATTTTTGTGATACCATTGTTATCTATGATTTTACGATTAGCGATTGAGTTTAACTTTCGGTTATTTCAGTGTACCGAGCGATTTTTGCAAGTAGATTTCTGTTAGCTTAACGTCTATTTGGGCATCAATCTTATCCGATTGTGCCGATAGCCAGGCGGTTTGTGCCTCAAGTACGTTGCTGGTTGCAATCACGCCCTCTTCAAAACCCAGTGTGGCATAGCGCAGATTCTCTTCGGCTTTCTCCATGTTCTTCGTTGCCATGGTCAGCTTTTTAGCTGCTTCGTTTACTTTGAAAGCCGATTGGTTTACTTGCAATTCTATCTTCTCTTTAGCATCTTCTAATTGATACTGTGCAATGCGTGCTTCTGCCTTGGCGGCTTTTACCTTATATGTTCCTTCGCCCCAATGCCAGATGGGAAGCTGCAGCATGACACCTACATTCCACATTCCTTTGAACTTATTCTCGAAACCGTTGAATACCGATGGGTTTGTTACCATATAATTGCCCATCAACGCGAGAGAGGGTAGGTGTTCTGCACGTACTACGTTAATCTTTTGTTGGTAGATTTTCGTGGCTAACTCCAAACTACGAATCTCTGGGCGATTGGCATAAGCTTCGGTCATATCGAAACTGGGAGTGACGGCAAGAGTTGGGATGTCTTCCAATTTCTCGTCGGCTAGAGTGATCGGTGTGCTTAAATCAATACCACATAGTTGACAAAGCAACATCTTTGATAGGCTTAATCCGTCTTCTACTTTGGTGAGGGTCATTTCGGCTTCATTTACCTTTACGCGTACCGACAATCCATCGGCTTTGGTAGCAACCCCTTCGTTGATCATTTTTTCCACATCACTGTCAAGCTTCTGCAATAGCTTTAAGTATCCTTCGGCAAGGCGTTTTTTGCCGGTGAGCGAAACGACCTGCCAATAGGTTTGATCTGTGCTTAAGATGACTTCCTGCAAGCCCGAGTTATGCTGTTCGCGAGCCAGTTCCTCGGCATATTGCGTTATCTTATTGTATGCCCTGATTTTGCCTCCCATATACAAAGGCTGAGTCAGTGTCAGTGCTCCCGCATATACATTGCGCGTATCGGTGCGAAAGGCATCGACAATGGAATTTCCGGCTTCGTTTAGTGCAGGTACCATTGTGTTGCCCAGTTGTGAGAGAAGAGGCAGCAATTCGGGATGTATCTGCCCGATCACCTGCGAAGCTTGTTGCAGTGGTCCGCTAAGGCTTGTTCCGAGTCCGGATAAAGCTCCCTTTTGAGCATCATTTAGCAATGAAAACTCTTTCTGGTTGCGCATATAGGCTCCTGTACCCGATAAGTTGGGAAGGTAGTTGGTGAAAGCTGCCTTTCGCTGATAATGAGCTGCCTTGATTTTCTCTTGGCCAATCAATAGTTCTTTGTTGTTGGCAATGGCTAATGCACGGCAACTATCCAAGCTAAGTGTGTTTTGTGCTCGTAGTAAAATTGTAGTGCTTAATAGAAATGTCAGGATGAATACTTTTTTCATTGCATCTTATACATTATAAAGGTGATACTTGTTTTAAAAGAACAACGTGATGTTGTGTTTTGTTGTTGGTTTCTTACTTCTTTGCTTTTTCTCATTCGATAGAAATACTTGCATAAACAACGATGCAAATGTATGGGCTTTCATGCAAAGTTCAAAATGTTTTAAAGTTTTTTTTGTAAATAGGCAATTGGCAGTGCGGTAGGCGTTTGGGTTATACACAGCGTCCCATTGATTTTTCCTTTCTTAGTTTTGCGCTTTGAGAAAGAAAAAATCAATGGGACGCTGTGCTGTTTTCTATGTGCTAAATCTTATTCCAACGTAAATGGTTGCGAGCCGATCAGGGTTCCGTCGGCAAAGATGTCTACCCGGTAGGTACCGGCATACAAGAATTCTTCAACATTCCAGAATACGGTAATTGGCATCTCTTCTCCTTTGTATTCGATATACTTTTTGATCGAATAGCCCAGTGTGCGGTTTTCGTAGTCGAATGTATTGGCGGGGTTCTTGGTGAGTACATCGTTGTCGGGTTTGGTGATGCGTATATATAAGGTACGTTCACCTGTTTCGGCCGTGATGTTTTTAACGATGGTAAAGCCGATGGCGAATTTAACTACGTCTTTGACCTTTTTCACCTTCTTATCTCTTTTATTACGCGGATCTATCCAGATATTGGTGGCGTCGAGTTGTGCGGCGAGAGTGACTTTCTTACTCAATCCTTTTTTTTCTTCCGAGAGGTTGCTTATTTGGCGTGATGCATCATTGAACTTCTGTGTAACATCGGCAATCACCTGTTTTTGTTGTACCGTAAGGCGATTGAGTGAGTCTATCTGGTTAATGTACCCGATCATGATTTTGCGTAATGATGCCAACTCTTGTTTAAGTCTGCGTATTTCGGTGGCATTGCTACTTTTTACTGTGCGAAGTTCCTCGAGTAAACGCTGCGTTTTCATCTGTTCGCGATCAAGTAGCGTAGCCAATGAGTCGTTTGCCACGGTCATTTTTAATTCGTCGTATTGTTGTGCGAATTGTGTGTATTCACTTTCCAGGTCTTCTTTCTCTAACTGGAATTCTTGAATTAATTCTCGGTTGGTCTGTTTCTCTGCCAATAATAAATAGGTAATGCCAATAATGGCAATTACAAGAATAGATACGGCAACTATCAGCAAGGTTTTCTTATTCATACTACTTTGTTGGGGATTGAATGATAATTTGGCTACAAAAGTAATCATTTCGCCACAGAGTATCATAGCCTTTGATGGAGTTTTTTTCTTTTAAGAAAGAGTGGTGTGTTTCGGCTTGCTCCATACTGCTTGTTTGTTTAACTAAAATTATTATGGAAATATTTCTTTAATCTCGATTATCGTTGTATTTTTGTAGGCATAATTGTAACGAAACAAATTATCAACATTTTAAAATATTAAGTATTATGTCAAAAGTAACCGTAGTAGGCGCAGGTAACGTAGGTGCTACATGTGCAAATGTGCTTGCTTTCAATGAAGTAGCAGACGAAGTAGTAATGCTGGACGTAAAAGAAGGTGTTTCAGAGGGTAAAGCAATGGATATGATGCAAACAGCGCAACTGTTGGGCTTTGATACTACCATTGTGGGTTGTACCAATGATTATGCCAAGACCGCTGATTCGGATGTAGTGGTGATTACTTCGGGTATTCCTCGTAAGCCAGGTATGACTCGCGAAGAGCTGATTGGTGTAAACGCAGGTATCGTGAAAGCAGTAGCGGAAAATGTATTGAAATTCTCTCCCAATGCTATCATTGTAGTGGTTTCTAATCCAATGGATACCATGACTTATTTGGCATTGAAGTCACTTGGCTTGCCTAAAAACCGTATCATTGGTATGGGGGGTGCTTTGGATAGCTCTCGTTTCAAATACTTCTTGTCTCAAGCCTTAGGTTGCAATGCTAACGAAGTAGAAGGTATGGTTATCGGTGGTCACGGTGATACTACTATGATTCCTTTGGCTCGCTTTGCTACTTATAAAGGGTTGCCTATCTGTAACTTCCTTTCTGCTGAGAAGATCGACGAAGTGGTAAAATCAACGATGGTTGGTGGAGCTACATTGACAGGCTTGTTGGGAACTTCTGCATGGTATGCACCAGGTGCGGCAGGAGCATTTGTTGTTGAGTCAATTCTTCACAATCAAATGAAGATGATTCCTTGTTCAGTGGCGCTTGAAGGCGAATATGGTGAACATGATCTTTGCTGTGGTGTACCTGTAATTCTGGGTAAGAATGGTATCGAGAAAATCGTAGAACTTCCTTTGAACGAAGAAGAGATGGCTAAGTTTAAAGCAAGCGCCGAGGCTGTTCGTAAAACAAACGCTGACTTGAAAACAGTAGGAGCTCTTTAATTTACTGCTTCTATTATTAAATAAAGAGGTCGTTTCATCTAGGTGAAACGGCCTCTCTTGCTTATATTGGTTGATTGGGAGTTATGGGCAAAGATGTAGGATGATTGGCCGTGGCGTGTTTCTAATTGTTCTTGACGATATTGTTTTTGAAAATACGCGCGCGTATATATTATAATGTGTACGCTCTTTGTTTCCCTTTTCCCTTCTGCTAAAACTATGCTTTATAACACATCTCTCATTCAGCTTATTACAAATTAATTTCATATTTATTCAAAATAAAAGGTGTTTAAGTTTGGCTTGTATGGGTAAAAAGTCTACTTTTGCATCCGCTTAGCAAGAGAAGCTAAGCCTTGAAAGATTGACATTCTGTTTAAAAGCTCGCATAGGCTTTTCTTCCTTTCGCAAGAGAGATGACGAGAGAAGCGCACGAGGCGAAAAAGA
>POVV01000226.1_pt1 | contig 45317 bp, 40 predicted proteins | sample 1560271 | NCBI WGS metagenome assembly POVV01 (sample SAMN08337232, study PRJNA429181) | Bioreactor metagenome, whole genome shotgun sequencing project. | biome: cows' rumen and soil; feature: anaerobic; isolation source: anaerobic chemostat enrichment culture, galacturonate as sole carbon... | reverse complement strand
TAGGCTCGTGAAATACCTCGCCAAGTACTTCTTACAGTGTTGTTCTTCTCGCTAACCTCGTAAATACCTCGCTAAGCTTCTAAGAACGACCTTCGTACTAGGCTCGTGAAATACCTCGCCAAGTACTTCTTACAGTGTTGTTCTTCTCGCTAACCTCGTAAATACCTCGCTAAGCTTCTAAGAACGACCTTCGTACTAGGCTCGTGAAATACCTCGCCAAGTACTCTAGGTCAGTCACCTGCAATTGTTGTCCCGAGTTCTGCTGCTGATCCGGTTATGAGTTCTTGTTTATCTGCTAGTTTGAAGTTTGCCCTTACGATATCTCTTCCTATTTCTGCTGCATATGAGGAGCTATAGCCGTTTGCTATTCTCACTGCAATTGCTATTTCAGGGGATTCTGCAGGTGCGTATCCAACGAATAACCCATGGTCTGGATGTACTGCGCTTTGCTGTGCTGTTCCTGTTTTTCCCGCCATAGAGACTTCCAAGCCGGTAAAACTGGATGTATTGCTGATAACGGCTTCCATTCCCTGGTGTACCAGGTCCCATGTGTTGCTGCTAACGTCTGTAATCTGGTTTGCAACAACTGGTTCATACTGCTTAATTATTTTTCCATTTACATCTGTAGTTTTGTTCAGCAGTGTAAGATCATATACAGTTCCTTTATTTGCCACTGTTGCAACATACCGGTTCAGCTGGCTTACTGTATAGTTATTATTCCCTTGTCCAATCGCGGACTGTACAGAATACTCATCAGAAATCTCTGGTTCTGATTCTGGAATTTCTAATCCAGACTTTTCATTTAGTCCGAACTCTTTTGCGTATTTCGCCAGCGCCTCCACTCCTTTATCACTATCATAATTTCCAGATGCATCCATTCCCAAATCGTAACCTACTTCATAAAAGAATACGTTACAGGAAACTTCCAGTGCGCCTACCACACTAAGTCCGCCATGACCACCTGGGTAAATCCAGCAGCGGGGACTTGGGGTAACTTTATCAAACTCTCCCCCGCAGGAAATGTAAGTATCTCCTGAGATAACACCTTCGGTAAGTCCAGCAACCGCAGAAACCATCTTATAAGTAGATCCCGGTGCGGTACGCTCCTGTGTCGCATTATTGTAAAACGGTCGGGAAAGCCCGGTTACGAGCTGATTGTAATACTTGGAATCCATCGTGTTTGCTAACCGGTTATTATCATATCCCGGATAAGATACACATGCCAGCACCTCCCCAGTATTAGGATCACTGACCACAGCAGAACCTGTACATGGTTCTAAGGCAAGCTGTCCGGGTGTGATTTCCAGACTCTGAATTTTCTGATACAGCCATGTATAAGAATTTATAGTTCCACTGATCAGCCCATTATATGCTTCCTCATCCATTGGGAGGACTCCCTGTTCATAAACCATGGCACAAATCTGGTTTCCACTGATACTACCTGATTTTATAAGATATTTGTAGAGAAGTTTGTCGAAATTAATATCCGAATTCAAATAATCTTGTAAAAATGATAAAATACCTTGATATATTTCCGCAGAATCAGAATATTTTTCTGCTGACACGTAATCCGACAGCTTGGAAGTGTCTATCCAGTTCTGTGAAATTGCATAATTGAGGTACTGATTCAGACTTATTGTCTCCTCAGTAGTCCACTGTTTATACATTTCATCACTGGTATTTACTGCGTCCTTCATCAGAATCCCTGTGTCGTTTTGTAGAACATCAATAGAGATATAATCCATATAAGCTTTCATTTCATCTGATAAATCTTGATAGGCTGCTGCTCCGCCATTATTCATCTCACCAATAATCTCCTGTACTGCCGATGCTTTGCGGTCTGTAAAAACAGCATATACTTGTTTTTCGGCTGTTTTGGCATCATCTGCACCAAAATGAGATTCATCGATAATTTCATTTGCTATAAACGCATTATAGGCGTCATCAACAGGAATAATAATTTTACTTGCATCTGAGACAGTACTAGGATCGTAATTCATTACATTTCTAAGCTTGTCCAGCAGTATTCCTGCCAGTTTTTCTTCAATTAACTGGTATGTCTGCTCCTGCAGATCTTTGTCAATAGTAAGGTAAACATCATTCCCGGCTTCCGGATCTTTATTGCTAACTGTTTCTGTTACTTTTCCCACACTATCCACATATAACTCTGTTTCTCCCTTTGTCCCCTGAAGCACCTCATCCATGGTTTTCTCAAGACCTGATTTACCGATAATATCGGTCTGAGAATAAGTCTTTTTCTGTTCCTCATCAAGAGCATCATATTCATCTTGTGATATCTTACCCGTATAGCCTATAATAGACGCAAAATACTTGCTGTCCGTATAGCGCCTCATGGAATCTTCTGCAATATCCACACCTTCAAGCTTGTCCAGATTTTCCATTACCGAAGCTACAGTCTCGTCGCTGACATCTGTGGCAAGAGTTGTCGGAATATATTTCTGAAAACTATTCAGACTAATTGCATATCGCAAATTAACCATTTTTAGTATATAGTTTTTATCCTGTTCTTTGATATCCAGACCATAGCCATAAGTTTTATCTGTACACAAATACTTAATGATATCTTCTGCAGAAGCATTTTTCTGTTTTTCATCCAGTTGATCTATAGTCTTAAGACCATAAACATCTGCAATAAAGCGAAGTTTCAGTGTACTGTTAGTCTGGGAAAACTCGTAATTGCCAGCAGAATCAAGAACAATGCCAAAATCGCTGATTACAGAATCCCCATTAGACTCTACGATATTCATAATCTTGTCCAAAATGCCATTGAGTATTTTGTTTTTTTCTTTTCGTGTATCCGCTGTAATGTTATCTTCTATGGTCACCGAATACGCTAATTCATTATATGCCAGAAGATTTCCGTTTCTATCATAAATATTGCCCCTGGTCCCGGCTGTTTCTCGTGTCTTTCTAATTTGAAGTTTGTAATTATCCAAATAATACTGCCCTTTTACGATCTGCAGGAAAAAAACACGGTTAATTAAAACTGCAAATAGAATACAAAAGGCAACAATTAAAACAAACAGTCTTGATTTTATGATCCGAAAGATAGTATCTTTTATACGTTCAAACAAATTTACTTGCACTCCTTTTTTCTTCTGTCTCTAATTTACGGTTCAAATATAAAATCAACGGGTATATTCCCAGCGCAGCCACAATAGTATATATGAGCTCAGGTATGATATTATGACTAAGATAATAAACAAATTGAAATTCACTACGCAGCATAAACATCAATAGATAAATAACCAGACCATATAAAAACTCACTTGCAGCGATCAATGCCAGAGGTAGTTTTATGTCTTCGTCATAGTACAACTGCTGAAACAAACCGTTAATAAATCCCATGAGCAGATAAATCAGAGCATAGAACCCTAAAATATCCCCAAACTGTATATCAATCAAAAGTCCTGAAAAAAAGCCCACCAACATTCCTTCTCTGGAACCTCTCATAAACCCAAATGCAGCAGTAATTATAATCAGGAGATTTGGCTTTATGGAAGCAAGAGTAAGATGAGGAAACAGCGTGCACTGGAGCATATAACATATAATCAGTACCACTGCGGTCATGGCTGCTCTTTTCGCTTTCATCTTTTTCATCCGTTTTGTCCATCCTTTCCTGCTTAATCACTATTCATCAGTTTTACCGGTCAACTCGGCTTTGGTTGCTGTAATAACAAGTACCTCCTGGAGATTCTTAAAATCAACCACTGGCGTAATATATCCGGAACGAGTCAGGTTGTTTGAATCCACCGTAACTTCACTAATGTAGCCAATTAAAATGCCTTGTAAATATTTGTCACTGATATGAGAGGTAACAATCTGATCTCCCACCTGTACTTTGTTTTCATTGTTCTCCATCTGTTCAAAACGAATTTTCCCATCATTAATCAAGGTAAGATCGCCTCGTACCATACATCTGTCAGAAGTGGACAAAACCATACCGCTGACATTACTGGAATCGTCAATAATAGAGCGTACTGTAGACCATGTAGGTCCTGTTTTTGTAACGATACCCACCAGACCACTTCCTGCCATTACATTGTTGTCCACTTTAATGCCATCATTACTGCCCTTGTCAATTGTAAAAGTGCTGAACCAGTTTCCAGAATCTTTTCCGATAACATGCGCGCCTGTTTTTTCGTAGTCTGCATAATTTTGATCCAGTTTATATAAATCCTGCAGTCTCTCTAGTTCATATTTTTCTTCCTGCAGATTGTTATTTTCGGTAATCAGTTCATCCACTTTTGTCTGAAGACGGTCATTTTCTTTTTTCATCTCCTGCAATGTATCAAAATTATCACTGATATCCCCCAGCCACATCCCAATCTGATTGATTCCTTTCTGCATTGGAATCACTGTTACTCCAGCAACACTCTTAAATGGACCTGCTGCTTTATCCGAAAACACCGACAATATCATCAGCAAAATACAGAACAGAGAAAGTCCTGCCAGCAGATATTTATTTGTTGATGAGTTTTGATTCTTTTTCTTCATATTATCTCAGCCACCTATAATCTTCATCTAACATAGAATATGTCAGCTTTCTATAGTCTTTATTTAATATTATTTTCTTTAGCCCCGTCACTGCGCAAAGCTCAGGAGTATGTGCCATAGTCACCGGAAGACCGATGCTTTCCTCTAGGTATGTAGACAACCCTTTCAGGTTTGCCAGACCACCAGTCAGGTAAATACCTTTGCTTTTAATTCCCCGGTGAACATCCGGCGGAGTCCTGTCTATCATCGTCTTAATTGCTCTGACACAATCTGCAAGTGGTTCCTTCATTGCAGCCCGCACCGTACCTATGGGAATATCTCTCTGTGTAGGTACACCAGTAATTAGATCACGCCCTGCAACAGTTAATGAGGTGTTATCACCTTCTGCAAACACTCCGAACTTTTTTCTAAGTAGTTCAGCAGTAATTCGCCCAATCATAAAGTCCATGTTATGACGTACAAGACCAGCTACCGCAGTATCAAAATGTACGCCTCCTGTTTTGATCAGCCGGTTCAGCACCAGACCTCCGGACGCCAGTACTGATAACTCAGTAGTTTCACCCCCAAAATTGGCAACGAAAATTCCTTTTTCATTCCATATATCAATTCCCATTCCTACAGCATCAGCTATCCCCCGCTCTACAATACGAACCGATTTTGCTTTTGCCGTAGAATGAAAGACAAGATCATAAAACGCTCTTTTTTCTACTTCAGTTACGTCAGTTGGGACTGCAATTACATATTCTGCTCCTCTTGAAAATTGTTTATCCATCTTGAGAAGATTTTGCAGCAAATACTGCATATCATCAAAATGTGCAATTACACCATTTTGCATAGGAAAGACCACCTGTATGTTATCCGGAGTCTTCTCATACATCTGGTAAGCTTCATCGCCCACAGCAAAAATATACTTTTTATCCTGCATGGCAATAACATTTTTCCCCTTCCAGATTTCATCTTTTTTCTTATCATACACTTTTATTTCATATGTTCCCAAATCAAGTCCATATACATTTCTTGCCATATCTATAATCTTCCCCTATCTTATATATATCCCTTTTCCCTCATACTTGTATAGCAATTGTTTCCGATTATAATATGATCCAGCAGTTCTACTCCAATAAGCTGTCCTGCATCAAAGACTCTTTTAGTAATCAGAATATCCTCTTTGCTTGGTGCCGGATCCCCGCTTGGATGATTATGAAGCAGGATAATAAATACGGCGTTTTTCTGCAGAGCCTCCACAAACAATTCACGAGGCGAAACCATGGTGGAATTAATCGTCCCTTTAGAAATATCTGTTTCTCCGATTAAACGTGTCTTTGTATTTAAAAGCAGAAGTTTCATCGATTCACGGCTTGCATGTCTCATATCCTCCATATAATATTGAGCAATAGATGCAGGTGTTGAAAAACACAACCCTTGCACAGCTGTAGCTTTAGAAAGCCTTTTGGTAAGTTCAGAGAGACAAAGTATCTGTATTGCCTTTACACTGCCTATTCCTTTAATCTGAAGAAGCTGCTCTAAAGTCCATTTATGAATATTTAAAATACCTTGTTGAGAAAAAAGAGGATGCAAAAGCTTTTCGGCCAGCTTAAGAGAACTCTCTCCCCGAGTCCCTGTACGCAGTAAAACAGCCAGTAATTCAATATCCGTTAAATTACTCGCTCCAAATCTTACACACCTTTCATAAGGCCGCTCTTCCTTTACCATTTCTTTAATAGTATCATAACTTCTCATATAAATGATAACCAACTTTGTATGTCACAATACAATGATTCATTTTATCATAAATTAAAAATCATGTATAGGTATGTAATCTTAATTTTTTGTGAAACTATTTAGCCCTGCGCAGATAAATTGCTATTGGATGTGCAAGCTTGCTTGAAACAGACAATAGATATTTATCTGCATATGGCGTTTAGCCATCAGCGAGACTACCTGCATGGCAGGTTGGCGAAGCTGCAGGGCTAAATAAAGTTACCCACTTGAGACATTTAGCCATCAGCGAGACTACCTGCATAGCAGGTTGGCGAAGCTGCAGGGCTAAATAAGGTTACCCACATACGGACTGGCTGCGATGCAGAAGAATTTACGTCATTCTTTCTGCCGCATATTTTTTGATAATGGCCTCGGCGGTTTTCATCCCATCCATTGCCGCTGAAGTAATTCCACCCGCATAGCCGGCACCCTCCCCGCAAGGATATACTCCTCTGACCGCACTCTCAAAGTCTTTATCCCTTATTATCTTCACCGGGGACGAAGTACGGCTTTCTACGCCGGATAGTATCGCGTCATTCATTGCAAATCCATGAATCTTTCTATCCATGGCAAGAATACCTTCCTCTAACGAATCCCCCAATTCTTTGGGAAATATATTTCTTACATTAGCCAGCTTGAACGAACCCTTGATCTGAGGAGAAATCTCACCTAACTTTACCGTCACCTTATTTTCTCGAAAGTCGCCAAAGCACTGTACCGGTATGTTCCCACCACCTTCTTTATAAGCACTTTCTTCAAGCCTCCGCTGAAACTCCATTCCAGCCAAAGGATGGTCATTTTTAAAATCATCAGCCCCCACAGTAACAATCACAGCACTGTTTGCATTTAAGCCGTTTCTGCTGTGATAACTCATTCCATTCACTGCAAGCCGGCCTTCTTCAGAGGAAGCATTGACCACATAACCTCCGGGACACATGCAAAAAGTGTATACCCCTCGCCCGTCTTCTGTCTGCGCCGTTAATTTATAAGATGCCGCAGGAAGAGTTGTATCCACCGACTTACCATACTGGTTCTGGGTAATCATAGCTTGAGGATGTTCAATTCTGACGCCAACTGCAAAAGACTTTGCCTGCATTGGTATTTGTCTGTTCAAAAGCATTTGAAATGTATCTCTTGCACTATGCCCTATGGCAAAAACGCAAAGATCTGTAATCACCGTATCTTTATCATTAACTCTCACCTGCTTTAACTTTATCCCGGTTTCAGACATTCCTTCCTCCAACCGTTTATCTTCTATCAATTCTACATCCGTCACCTGACTATGAAAGCGGAACTCACCTCCCATACGTTGTATACTTTTTCGCATATTTCTGACCACATCGACCAAAATATCAGTACCAATGTGAGGTTTCTGCTGATACAGTATTTCAGGTGGTGCTCCATATGCAACAAATGTTTCCAGCACGAAACGGCTTCTTCCATTACGGTCTTTTACCAGTGTGTTTAATTTGCCGTCAGAAAAAGTGCCTGCACCTCCTTCTCCAAATTGTACATTTGAAGCAAGATTCAATATACCTTTTCTCCAGAAATTCTCCACATCCTTTACCCGTTCATCTACAGAACCACCTCGTTCTAAAATCAAGGGCCGATATCCTGCTTTTGCCAGAATATATGCACAAAACAGACCAGCGGGGCCACTCCCTATGATTACAGGACGATGTGAAAGCGGTAATTCTCCCGAATCCGGAATCTGATAAAAATCATCCTCTGCTTTTTGCACTTTGTCTTTCATTTTTCTTCGTATCTGAGTCTCCTGTTTCACCTTTACATCTAAAGTATAGGAGTAAAATATATCTGGTTTTTTTCGTGCATCAATGGACTGTTTTTGAATCTGATATTCCAAAAGATCGCATGTATCTATATGCAGATATTTACAGATTTTATCTGCCAGTTCTTCCTCATTATGACCTGAGCGTATTTTTAACTGAGTTATCCTAAGCATTTGAAGACTCCTTTCCGGCTACATAACCGCTTGACCAGGCCCATTGCAGATTATATCCACCACATATACCATCAACATCCAAAATTTCGCCCGCAAAATATATCCCAGGAACGAATAAAGATTCCAGTGTATCCGGATTTACTTCTCTGGTATCTATACCTCCCCGGCATACCTGTGCCTGTTCAAAAGAATTTGTATCCGTAATTTCTGTACGAAAATTTTGTATATGATAAGCTAAAAGTCGAATCTCATCTTCAGTACAATCTCCCACTATCTTTTCTCTGGCAATACCAGAAAGTTTTAGCCATAACACTGACAATTTCTTGTGGAATAAACCGATCAGAAAGTCTTCTGCCTTTTTGTGAGCACCGTTAACTATACGGTTTTGGAGAAATGCAACAAACTGTTTTTCCGTAAAATCCGGCATAAAGTTGATATGAGCTACTACATGTTTTTTTTCATACAAACTCATGGCAGCATATCGGCTGACCTGGAAAACAGGGATACCTGATATTCCATAGTTGGTAAGCTGTATCTCACCTTTATCTTCGGCCAGACATTTATTGTCTGCATAGAGAGATACACGCCCTTCTGCCCTTACTCCTGCAATTTCCTTGTAAAATTTTTCCTTACACCTAAGCTGTACCAGGGACGGCAATACAGGAATTAAACTGTGTCCCAGTTGTTTAGCAATTGCATATCCTGAACCATCAGACCCTAAAACAGGAGCTGCTTTGGAACCTGCTGCCAAAATGACCTTTTGTGCAGTATATTCTCCTTCATCTGTAATAACACTAAAACCCTTTTTGATGGTATTTATTTTCCTGCACTTTACACCTGTTTTTACAACAATTCCCAGTTTTTTTACTTCTATTCTCAGCACATCTAATACCGCTGAAGCCTGATCAGAATAGGGATACAAATAACCATTTCTATTTTTAGAATAAATGCCAAGATTTAAAAAAAACGAAATGGTCTGCTGTACGCTAAACTGTTCTAAAACATTAAATGGAAATTGTTCGTTTTCAGAATGATAACATGCAGATTCTTGCTTAAGATTCGTAAAATTACACCTTCCGTTTCCTGTGGACAAAATTTTTTTTCCTATTTGATCCTTGTGCTCAAAAATGCAGACCTGTGCTCCATTTTGGGCTGCTGTTATGGCTGCCATAAGACCTGAGGCACCGCCTCCTATTACCGCAATTTTATTCATCATTGTGCCTCCATTTCTTATCTATTCTTTTTTTACAAGAGCGCTTCTTTTGAAACAATACCTGCATCAACCAGACTTTGTAATGATTTAAGAATCCCAAGTTTTGCATGGGGCCAGGTCAGGCCTCCTTGAAAGTAAACAGCATAAGGCGGTTTAATCGGCCCGTCGGCACTTAATTCTATGGATGATCCCTGTACAAACGCTCCTGCTGCCATAATGACATCACTGTCATACCCAGGCATGGCCCAAGGTTCCGGACTTACATAACTGTCCACGGGGGCGGCTGACTGAACACCTTTACAAAAAGCAATGACTCCACAAGCTGTTCCCAGTTCCACCGCCTGAATAATATCATGCCGGCTTTCCAGACTGTTTGGAACAACATGATATCCTAATCTTTCATATATGTTTGCGGCAAATACAGCACCTTTCACTGCACTGCATACAACCGTAGGCGCAAGAAAGAACCCCTGATAGAAGGACTGCATAACACCCAGAGAAGCCCCTACTTCTTTCCCCAGTCCCGGGGATGTCAGTCGGTAAGCACAATTTTCAATCAACTCTTTTCGTCCTGCAATATATCCTCCTACCGGGGCCAGGCCTCCTCCAGGATTTTTGATCAGAGAACCAACAATCATATCAGCTCCAACTTCACTTGGCTCAGTTGTTTCCACAAATTCTCCGTAACAATTATCGACCATGCAGATCACATCCGGTTTCACCTTCTTGATAAAAGAAATCAATTCACCTATTTTTTCTACCGAATAACTAGGACGGGTCTGATAGCCTTTTGAGCGTTGTATAGTAACCAGTTTTGTCCTTTCATTAATTGCTTCTTCTATTGCAGGGTAGTCAAAATAACCATTGCTTAATAGTTCTACCTGACGATATGTTACATCATATTCTGCCAAGGAACCCTTTGATTTACGAATACCGATCACTTCTTCTAATGTATCATAAGGTTTTCCTACAGGAGAAAGCAGTTCATCACCGGGCCTTAAGTTTGCCGACAATGCAAGTGCCAATGCATGAGTACCACATGTGATTTGCGGACGAACCAGAGCAGATTCCGTGCGAAATGTACTTGCGTAGACATCTTCCAGAGTATCCCTTCCCTGATCATTATAGCCATATCCACTAGCATAGTGAAAACAAGCTTCATTTACCCGATTCTCCTGCATAGCACGAATCACTTTTAGCTGGTTGAATTCAGCTGTTTCCTCAAACTCCCTAAAACGATCTTTCAGTTCTTTCTCTATCTTTTCGCCAAACTGCCAGACTTCTTCTCCAATTCCCAGATTTCTATACATTTCACTCATTTTATTACTCATCATATTACTCCTTATCTCTTTGCCACGGCACACAGAAAATCTCTCTTTTGATTAGTTCTGCCTTCATCTGCTCCAGTAATTTGTCTTCATCATAACTAAACTCTTTTTTATTCAGCCAGATAACGTCCTTCTCCCGCTTGAACCATGTAATCTGACGCTTGGCAAAATGCCTGGTATCCCGCTTAATCGTATATACTGCATCTGACAAGCTCATCTCCCCATCCAGATAAGCCAGTATCTCTTTATATCCAAGCCCCTGCATAGAGACCATGTCTCTTGTACATCCCATTTTTTTCAATGCCTTTACCTCTTCTACCAGCCCGGACTCCATCATCTCATCTACACGATGATCTATCCGCTCATACAAGGCGGCACGTTCGTCATGCAATACAAAATAAGCAAACCGGTAGGGAGATTCTTTTTGCCGTTCTTTTTGATTATGCTCAGATATTTTTTCTCCCGTCTGCTGATAGAATTCCAATGCTCTAATAACACGCTTGCTGTTATTTGGGTGAATAGAATCTGCAGCCCCTTTATCTACCTTCTTCAGCATTTCATGAAGAAAAACTGGTCCCTGTTCAACCAAAAGACTTTCAAGATATTCCCTATAGCTGCTATCTTCTTTAGCCGCTGTAAAGTCAATGTCATACAAAAGAGCCTGAATATAAAATCCGGTTCCTCCCACAACCACCGGAATTTTCCCCTTGTCATATATCTCGGACAAAGCTTTTTTCGCCATCTGTTGAAAACGTACCACATGGAAATCTTCATTGGGATCCAGCACATCTACCAGATGATGTTTGACCCCTTCCATTTGTTGGGGATGAATTTTCGCAGAACCTATATCCATATATTTATAGACCTGCATAGAATCTGCAGATATAATTTCCCCACCCGCCTCTTTTGCCAGACTGATAGAAGCTTTGGTCTTTCCCACTGCAGTAGGGCCTGTAAGAACAATGATTGGTTTTTTCATTTATACAATCCTCTTAAATTTCTTTTCAAGTTCTCGTTTGGTCATTGCAATAATTGTAGGTCTTCCATGTGGACAATGGTAAGGATTCTCAAGTACAAGAAGTTCTCCGATTAGTGCATCCACTTCCATTGCATTCAACCTGCTGTTGCCCTTTACCGCAGCCTTACAAGACATTGAAGCTACTTTTTCATCTATCAGCTCAGGTGTCATAGACGTTGTTAATCCATCATACAAGTCATCCAGCATTTCAATAAGTAATTCTTTTTTCGCAATACTGAACAAATTATCCGGTACGGCTCTTACTGCATACTCATCCCCTCCAAAGGGCTCTATCTCAAAACCGATTTTTAAAAACCTCTCAATATGCTCGTTCAATAACTGGGCTTCTTGCATAGAAAGACTCAGTATTATAGGTGGACTCAAATACTGGGAAGTAAACTCTCTGTTTTTCATTTCCCTTAATGTTCTTTCATAAAGGACTCTTTCATGAGCCGCATGCTGATCAATAATATATAGACTTTCTTGAAACTGTACCAGCCAGTAGGTATCAAATACCTGTCCGACCAACTTATATTCTGCCTTTACTTCTCTTTTCAATAATTTTTCGTCAAACAAATTCATCTGCTCAGATGAATGGCTTTGTTTATCTGCCGGATTCTTTTGATAAATGGCCTCTTCACGTACCATTTCCGGTTGTATCTGCTTATGCTCAGGCTGTACCGGCTCACATTCCGTTTGTACCGGCTCACACTCAGTTTGTTTTTCAGATACTGGATGATGGTGAAATGACATAACCCTTTCCTTCATTTTTTTTATAAAGTATTCTTCATTTTTCTCAGGTTCGGGTTCTTGAGCACGCTGTGGTTCAGGCAGCTTTTCTGCCATTTCGGCACTTTGCTTAACAGCCATTGGCTCTGTAAATGCAGGTACCTCAATACTTTGTTCTATTCTTGGTTTTAACAGAAACGGGCTGCTCGTCTTCTCTTCTTTGTTTTCAGGTGGGTTTGGAACTTCTACCACAGGGATTAATTCTGGTTCCAGAAGTGTCCGGTGAACTCCCTCATATACCGTGTTATAAATGGTCTGCTGGTTTTGAAACCGCAGTTCCATTTTAGTAGGATGTACATTTACATCTATATCTTCTCCACTTATATGGAAATGTAAAACAAGGAATGGAAATTTATGCTGCATAACATAGTCTCTATATGCATCTTCTACGGCTTTAGAAATCATTGCACTTTTTATGTATCTTCCGTTTACAAATATGTTTTCAAAATTACGGTTTCCTCTGCTTACAGCTGGACGTCCAAGATATCCTTTTATATGCAGTCCCCCTTTTTCATAATTCATGTCGATAAGGTTCGCCGCAGTCTCTCTCCCATAGATGCTGTAAATAACGTCTTTTAGTTTGCCATTACCAGCAGTTCTTAATTTTTCTTGTCCATTGTTAATGAACTGAAACGACACTTCAGGGTGTGACAGGGCAAGCCTCATTAGAAGGTCCTGTATATGACCGGCTTCTGTCATGGCTGTTTTCAAAAATTTTCTTCTTGCAGGTACATTATAAAACAGCTGACGAATAAGAAATGTAGTTCCGTCGGGAGCACCCGTATCCTCCAAAAGCTGTTCAGTTCCCCCCTCGATGACATATCGTGTTCCAAATGTATCTTGTTTTGTTTTTGTAATAAGTTCTACCTTTGTCACAGCTGCAATACTTGAAAGTGCCTCTCCCCTAAACCCCAGTGAGGTGATTTGTGACAGGTCCTCCACACTGCGGATCTTACTTGTGGAATGTCTGAGAAATGCATTTCGTACGTCCTCTTTTTGTATACCTACTCCATTATCGGAGATCCTGATTAAAGAAATTCCGCCTTCCTGAATCTCTACAATTACGGATGTGGCGTTTGCATCAATTGCATTTTCTGCAAGTTCTTTCACAATGGAAGATGGACGTTCTATTACTTCTCCTGCAGCTATCTTATCTATGGTAATCTGATCCAGCACCTGTATATTGGGCATAATTTTTCTCCTTTCCGGTAATAAGGGTCTGTCCCTCTTGCATAGGGGTATCCCTTCTGCAAGAGGGGCAGACCCTTTTTCCTCTACCAGCGGTTTTTCAGTTTGTTTTGTAATCTATATATGGTATTCAATGCATCAACAGGTGTTAAATTTCCCACATCGATATTTTTCAGTTCTTCCATCACGTCATCATCCTTCACTGTATCGAACAATGACATCTGCGCAATATCTACCTCATCATATTTTTGCACTTTTCCCCGTTTTTTTGTTTCATGCTCTTTTGCTGCTATTTCACTGACTCTTGTTGTAATATCTTCGTCACTCAGTTCATCTACAATCTCTTTTGCACGATCTATTACTATATCAGGTACACCTGCTAGTTTTGCGACCTGGATTCCATAGCTTTTATCAGCCCCGCCTTTTACGATTTTTCTCAGAAAAACGATGTCTTCTCCTTTTTCCTTTACCGCTATACAATAATTATTTACATTTTCTATTTTTCCCTCTAATTCAGTCAGTTCGTGATAGTGTGTTGCAAAAAGGGTTTTAGCTCCAAGAAGGCGAATGTCCGAAATGTATTCCACCACTGCCCATGCAATAGACAGTCCGTCAAAGGTGCTTGTCCCTCTGCCTATTTCATCCAAAATCAAAAGACTTTTGCTGGTTGCATTGCGCAGTATATTAGCTACCTCAGTCATTTCCACCATAAATGTACTTTGTCCTGATGCCAGATCATCAGATGCTCCAACTCGCGTGAAAATCCGATCTACCAGACCAATATTTGCACTGGCAGCAGGAACAAATGATCCCAGCTGTGCCATTAACACAATTAAAGCTGCCTGCCTCATATAAGTAGATTTTCCTGCCATGTTTGGACCGGTAATAATAGAAATACGCTGTTTCTTGTCATCCAGATATGTATCATTAGAAATAAACATGTCATTAGGTATCATCCGTTCTACCACCGGATGCCGTCCGTCTTTAATATCTATAATCCCTTTTTCATTGATTTTAGGTCGAGTATAGTTTCCTCTTTCAGCAACCAACGCAAGTGATGTAAACACATCTAGTGCCGCTACAGCTTTTGCCGTCTTTTGTATACGTACTACTTCTTCCGCGATCGTACCCCGCACCTTGCTGTATAATTCATATTCCAGTGCATAGAGCTTGTCCTCCGCACCCAGAATAGTATCCTCTAGTTCTTTTAATTCAGGAGTAATATAACGCTCTGCGTTGGCAAGGGTCTGCTTCCTGGAGTAATAATCAGGAACCATGTCTTTATAAGAGTTCGTAACTTCCAGGTAATAACCAAATACTTTGTTGTATTTTATTTTTAAATTTTTAATTCCTGTTTTTTCCCGCTCATCTTCTTCTAGCTTTGCCAGCCAGCTCTTTCCCTCTGACTTGGCTCTACGCAGAGTATCGGCCTCTTCATTGTATCCATCCCGAATAATTCCGCCCTCTTTCATAGCCAGAGGAGGGTCATCTACAATAGCCGCTTTGATTAGAGAGTACAAATCCTCAAGTGTATCCATTTCCTCACGGATATCCTTAAGCAGAGGAGATTTCATTTCCTCCAATATATACTGGATATGAGGCAGCATCTCAAGCGAACTTCGAAATGCGGTTAGATCTCTGGGATTAGCGGAACCATATGTAATTCCTGTGATCAATCGTTCCAAATCATACACCGGAGCAAGGTACTCCCGTATTTCCTCACGACTGATTGTACTATTTTTCAACTCTTCCACGGCATCCAGACGCATTAATATCTCATTTTTTTCAATCAGAGGCTGCTCCACATATTTCCGAAGTGTCCGGGCACCCATGGCTGTTTTCGTCTTATCCAACACCCAAAGAAGTGATCCCCTCTTTTGTTTCTCACGCAGCGTCTCAGTAAGCTCCAGATTTCTTCTGGTGGAACTGTCCAGCATCATATATTTTCCGGTAATATAAGGAGTAATGCGGGTAAGCTGCGAGAGATCATTCTTTTGCGTCTCAAACAAATATTGCAGTAATGCGCCTGCACTGATTATTCCACAGTCGTAATCCGCCAGGCCCAAACCGGCAAATGAAGACACGCGAAAATGTTCCAGCAGTTTTTCCCGGCATATTGCATCATCAAAATACCAGGAATCCAAAGAATAGACAGCTATTCCCAGCCGTTCTCTTAAATCGTCTAAATCCATACCGCTCATGTAAAAAGCCTCATTACAAATAATCTCAGAAGGCATGAATTTATAAAGCTCATCCATTAATTTTACACTGTCGGGTAATTCTGTAACAAAATAATCTCCTGTAGTAACGTCCGCAATGGAAAGACCATATCTGTCTGCTATGTAAACAATACACATCAAGTAATTATTTTTTGCTTCATCCAGCGCCTGTGCAGCCAGATTAGTACCTGGGGTAACAATCCTAACAACATCTCTTTTTACCAATCCTTTTGTCGCCTTAGGATCCTCCATCTGCTCACAGATAGCCACTTTGTATCCTTTAGATACAAGTTTATTCAGATAGTTGTCCACTGCGTGATAAGGGACACCGCACATGGGTGCCCGCTCTTCCAGACCGCAGCTTTTACCAGTCAGTGTGATTTCCAGTTCTCTTGATGCTGTCAATGCATCATCAAAGAACATTTCATAAAAATCCCCTAATCTATAAAATAAAATGCAGTCTGGATTCTGAGCCTTTGTCTCCATATATTGCTGCATCATGGGTGTTAATTCTGCCACGTTTCTTCTTCCTTTCACTTCCAAAATTCTATTCTAGTATAGCATTTTTTAAAATGTTGTGAAAGAGATTTTTTCTCATTGTCTTTTTTCACAGGTTTTCAGTTCCTAAAGAACATGAAATCCAGGCTTTACTTCTCCATACACCCAATATAATAAATATCCCGCCAAAAAAATGCCCAGCACACACAATCCAGAAAATAAGATAGCAAAAGGAGCGCATATCTGCCCCATAATTTGAAAAGGTTGATCGGAATAATCCCAGACATTCCACCCAAGCCATTTATTCACAATGATTCCGCTGATAAATTCCCCTGCAGTAACAAAGACTACACAACGTAAAACCTGTTTCCATAGTGGGTCTTCCCACTTCATCCAAAGCCCCTGCTGAGCAAAAAACACCATACACAGCCCACCAAGCAAAAACATTGACCAATGGGAAAATCCTCTGAACACCATTTCAAAAGTATAATAAATTGTACCGCCCAGTGCTCCAAGCACTAAATATTCACTCAGTTTCTTCACCAAAAAAACGTCCTCCTGTATATCCTTAATATACAGTTTGGACGTTTTCAACTAAATTATAGTTGGAATTTATTTCTATTTTTCTCATTCTTTAATTCTCTCACCCAGATAATAAAATCCTTTGCATTGCTTCAGTTCTACTTGAATAATTTTACCAATCAGACGATCATCACCTGGGAAATGTACAAGCATATTGTTACTCATTCTGCCGGTCATCAATGTACTGTCGTGGTCATTGATACCTTCCACCAGTACCTCTTGCACAGTATCTGTGTATACACTGCACTCTTCACTGGAAATCTGCTGCACTTCTTTCAAAAGCCGGTTAAAACGCTCTTTCACCACATCTTGGGGAACCTGATCCTTTATCACCGCTGCAGGAGTTCCTGTACGTTTAGAATAAATAAAGGTAAAAGCACTGTCAAAACGTACTTTTTTAACTACATCCATAGTCTCTTCAAAATCATCATCTGTCTCTCCAGGAAAACCAACAATAATATCCGTGGTCAAGGAGATGTCCGGAACCGCTGCTCTGATTTTATCCACCAGATTTAAATAATGTTCTTTTGTATAACGACGATTCATTTTATTCAGAACATTAGTACTGCCTGACTGTACCGGCAAATGTAAATGTCTGCATATTTTTTTTGAATGTTTCATCACTTCTATTAAATCGTCAGATAAATCCTTTGGATGGGACGTCATAAAACGAATACGTTCAAGCCCGTCTATTCTTTCAATATTCTGCAACAGCTCTGCAAAACTCATGGGCACATCAAGATTCTTTCCATAAGAGTTCACATTCTGCCCCAGAAGCATTATTTCTACCACACCATCAGCCACCAAATGCTCAATCTCACGAATAATGTCTTTAGGGCTGCGGCTCCTCTCTCTGCCTCTTACATAAGGTACTATACAATAACTGCAGAAATTATTACAGCCAAACATAATATTTACTCCAGATTTAAATGAATATTTTCTTTCGCTTGGCAGATCTTCTACAATTTTGTCCGTATCCTTCCATATGTCAATCACCATACGTTGTGATTCCATACGCGTTGTGATCAGCTCTGCAAATTTATAAATATTATGAGTTCCAAAAATCAAATCTACAAACCGATAGCTCTTTTTCAATTTCTCCACAACTTCTGTTTCCTGCATCATACAGCCGCATAATCCTATCAGCATGTGGGGATTCTGTTTTTTTGCACGATTAAGCTGACCAAGACGTCCATATACCCTTTGATTTGCATTCTCACGTACAGTACATGTATTATATATAACAAAATCGGCAAGTTCTTCCTGGGTTTCTTCCCTGTATCCGATCTGTTCCAAAATACCTGTCAGTTTTTCTGAGTCTCTTGCGTTCATCTGACATCCAAAAGTAACAACACAAAAGGTAAGCGGACGGCCCGCTTCTTTTGATTTTTCCATAACATATTTTTTTGCCTTGGCAATAAAGTAATACTGTCTTTCAGGTTCCTTTACGGGAGGCTCTTTTGATAAATCTATTGTATTATAATCCAATGTTTTCATATGTAGTATTCCTTTTCTTATTTCCTTTCATCTAACAAACTCTTTATACGAACTGATTTTTCTCTGCATCATATTCATACTCTATTCCTTTTAACTTTTCCATTAACTCTGGCTTTTGTATTCCCATATCCTCACATAATTCGTCTAAATTCTTATGGCAGTCTCTAAGTCTGGTATTGACTACGCTCAACAAAATCACTGGATCTCTTGGTATTTCTGTCAACATATAAATACTCCTTTTTCTGTTACAATTATTTCCGTACGTACATCTAGTTTATCTGCCGGAATTGATGTAAGACACTGCATCGAATACGCAAGCGCAAGTTTTCGATACTCAGGATGATTTCTCAAATAGGCATCATAAAATCCTTTTCCATACCCTATACGATTTCCCTCTAGGTCAAATCCCACGCCAGGCATAATTACCAGCACATTTTCTCCTTGAGCGGTCCTCTTTTGCAGAGGTTCCATGATTCCAAAATACCCCTCATGTAATTCTTTCATATTATCTATGTAGTAGAATTCCATCTTTTGTGTTTTGGGACACGTTTGTGCTTCCTCCACTATTGGAGAGTTATCCACAATAATCTTAGGTACGGCAACTCTTTTCCCCATTTTCCACGAATAAGAAATCAGCCCTCCGGTGGATACCTCTTCTCCAAAAGAGACATAACAGTATATCTCACTGGCATGTCTATACAGCGGATGGCTGATTACCTGTTCAAAAATCTGTTTACTATAAGACTGTCTAAGTTCAGGCGAAAGTGCCGCCCTTTCTTTTCTTAATCTATCCCTAATTTCCCTTTTTGTCTCCAAATTTTTCACCAAGATTCACAATAGTTCCATCTTTTTCCTCAATATCGATTCTATCAAGTTGTCCTCTCAGATTACGCCTAAAGGAGTCTATATACTCCTGACGAAGTACTTTCTGTTCCTTTTTTTCCATATCTGACAAGCCTTCTGCTTTCGACTTTCTATATAACGCATTTATTCTCTTAATCTTTTGTTCGTCCATCTGTTTCTCCTTTATCAGGCTATCCACCATCTTACACTATCTGACAGTTTTCGTCTACTTATTAGGTTGAATAATTCTCTAAAAAACCGTACAGTTCATTTTCTGTCTCGATATATTTATCTTCTTTTACCTCTTCCTGTATATTTTCAGGGAGAGAGGATACAGGAATACTCGTAACTTCATAAATAGTTGTTTTGTCATATAAATAAACAACAACATAACCATGAAGTTCACATAAATAATAGCCTTCATTTTTCGTAGCGGTACCTTTTGTTGTTATACTTTCTGTTTTCTCCTCTGTCTCAGCTTTTGCTTCCTGCTTGTCCAGCACATAACGATAACTGAGCTGATATCCAATACCTAAAATAGTAACTAGTAAGAAAACACCTGTAAAAAAGCCAATATAATGCTTCATTTTCATTAGGATCCAACTCCTTTTTTACTACAGTATTGGCTTTTTTTAGTAAATTTATACAGTTTTCATTAATATATATCTAGTTTATGTTTTTAGGCAGTAATTTCATTTTTTTACAAAAATGCAATATCTTTCTTCCTTGAGGCAGATCTTGAATATCCTCTTCTGAAAGTACCCTTAATTTCAATACACATACACCATAAACAACAACCGCCACCAATACTGCCAGCAGAGTTGCTATACGCCCTCCGATCAGAAGATCAAGAACCAGATGTACGACATAAGTGGCAATACCCATAATCACTGCTGCAAGCAGGGGCCTTACATAATTTGCCTCTACTTCTTGTCTGTAACCGCATGCCTTATGAATAGCTCTCATATTCAGTATACACATACATAAAGCAAAAACAATATTGCTGCCGATAATTGCATAAATATTCCATTTAAACACAATCAACATAATCAACAGTGCCACTATATGTACACCCAGTGATATTCCTGCATTTTTCGCAGGAGTAGTCAGTTTATCCAGACCCTGAAGTATAGAATTAGATATAGTTGACAAACTGTACAGCACAAGAGTCACTGACCCAATAGCCAGCATCACTGCAGGAGTACGGCTTGCATCACTAAAAAGCAGAACCATAAGTGGTGATGATAACACCACAAACCCAACAAAACAAGGAATAGCAATCAACATCGTAAAGCGTAATGTCTGGTTGATTTTCTGATAAATCTGGGAACGAGTTCCTGTGGCAACAGCTGTAGTAAGACTTGGAATAACCGATGCCGCAAGCCCATTTGCCATAGCAAGCGGTACATTGATCAATGTATTATATTTGCCCGAATAAATTCCCAAAAGAGCCATATATTCTTCTTCCACAAATCCCTGGGCTGCCATGATTTTACTAAATATAGCCATATCCAACAGCTGGTTTATGTTATAAATTGCTGTACTGAAAATTACTGGAATAAGTGTCAGTATTAAAATTTTCAATATTCTTCTATAACTCTCCTGTCGGCTTGTCCTGTCCGCACGAAGCTGTCGCTGTATGACCCCTCTGTATACCATAAATGCAAAAATCAAAAATAATAGTGCGAAAACAGCTCCTGCAATGGTACCAATAGTAGCTCCCGCTGCACCGTAAGCTTGCCCCAGCAACTTGTTCTTATGGACCTCTGCCGCCTTTAGTCCTACATTAAATAAGATTCCTGCACCAATGATACTCACAACAGCATTTACAACCTGCTCCAATATCTGTGATACTGCTGTTGGAACCATAGTGCCAAGTCCTTGGAAATACCCACGCAGCACACCAAGTACAGAGACAATAAACAGCCCAGGTGCCAGTACTTTCAGTGCATAGGCACTAAGAGGCGATTCCATCAAATGCGTAGATAACCCTTCCGCTCCAAAAAAAATGATAAGTGCAAATATGCCACCTACAATCATCGAAAAAACCAAAGAACACTTAAAGACCCTAAATGCATTTCTCCGCTGTCTCATTGCCACTCTGGCAGAGACCAGCTTGGACACGGCAGTAGGCAGGCTTAGGGATGAGAGAATAAGAGCAAGGGCATAGACCTCAAATGCATATGAATAAAATCCTATCCCTTCATCTCCCAAAATATTGGTCAGTGGAATCCTGTATACTACTCCAATTATCTTTGTGATTATACCGGCAATTGCCAGAATAGCCCCCTGCATTAGGAAATCATCCTTTTTCCTTTTTTTCTTATGTGGTTCAGCCATAAGTTTCCTCCGTCTATCCAGTTACCGATATATCTGAATGTTTTCTAATATTTCTTTTTGTTTTTGTTCCATTACAAGGCGTTCATCCTCTTTAATATGGTCATATCCAAATAAGTGCAACATACTATGCGCAACCAAAAAGGCGTATTCACGCATTGATGTATGTCCATATGCTTCTGCCTGAGATATTACTTTATCCTTAGATATGACAATATCTCCCAGCATCAGCTCACCCGATTCAGGATTAAATGCTCCTTGTTCTTGTGCTTCCAGTGTTGAAAAATCTGAGGGAGTTTCAAATTCCAGCATTGGAAAAGAAAGAACATCCGTTGATTTGTCCATCTGCCGGAACATCTGATTCATTTCACGAATGTCTTCATCTGTAGTGAGCAGCAAATTAATTTCAGCTTCATAAGGACACCCCTCATATTCCAGAGCAGCCTCAATAACCCGTTTTGCTGTATCTTCTGTGTCAAAGGGCAGTCTAACGCTGCCTTCCTCCTCCATGTATAAACTCATTACTTTCTCCTTCTTCGGTTGTTTCTGGAATGATTCACGTTTTTCCGGTCCTGAGAATCTCCTTTTTTTTCAAAATCCTCATATGCTTTTACAATCTGTTGGACAAGAGGATGACGGACAACATCCTTACTTGTCAATGTACAAATCCCTATATCATCTATATTTTTTATTACGTTCACTGCTACATCCAGTCCTGATGCCGCACCTGCAGGAAGATCTTTCTGCGTAGAGTCCCCGGTAATCACAACCTTGGAACCAAAACCAATACGGGTAAGAAACATTTTCATTTGTGCTGGCGTAGTATTTTGTGCCTCGTCCAAAATAATAAAGGCATTATCCAGCGTGCGCCCCCTCATATATGCAAGCGGTGCCACTTCAATAAGTCCTTTTTCCGAATTTTTCAAAAAGCTTTCCGCTCCCATGATCTGATACAAAGCATCATAAAGAGGACGAAGATATGGATCGATCTTACTCTGGAGATCCCCAGGCAAAAATCCAAGTTTTTCACCTGCTTCTATTGCCGGTCTTGTTAAAATTATTCTCCCAACCTCATTGCGCTTAAATGCGGTAATTGCCATGGCCATAGCAAGATATGTCTTGCCTGTACCTGCCGGACCAAGACCAAAGGTAATCATACGGCTGCGTATTGCATCAACATAACGTTTTTGACCAAAAGTTTTTGGTTTAATTGGCTTTCCCTGCAAGGTATGACAAATTAAATCCTTATCAATTTCAGCAAGACCTTCTTCCTGATTCTCAAACACAAGAGAAATTGCGTAATCAACATTTTGCTCTGTAATTTCATTTCCTCGTTGCGAAAGAATAGTAAGCTGCTCCAGCACTCTTTTCACTTTTTCAGCAGCATCTCCCTCACCAAGAATTTTGGTTTTCCCATCTCTGGCAATTAAAGTGACATGAAATGTGCGCTCCAGTTTTTTTGCATATGCATCAAACTGGCCGAATACATTTTTTTCGTGTTCGGCCGGTAGATCAATCATCAGTTCTGACAGACTCATCCTGTTCGTTCCTTTCAACTTCAATTATTTCTGTATCTGCCTCCTGAGTGATTCTTTCATTTAATTTAAGTTCACCTGTTGCTGAGGCCATATTTTTGTCTATGTGTATTTTAACACTATTTTCCTTAATTTGAATACCTTTTTCCTGTAACTTTTTGGAAAATTGTTCAAAATTTCCACTCAATTCTTGCTGTAGTTCCTCTTTTGTATGTGTTTTGTCTTTTGTAGTGTATGATTTTATAATTTTACTACCATAGGAAAGGGGAAGGTAAAAATTTTCTCCTAATTTTAATTGATGCTCACTTGTATATAATTCCCATTCTTTATACTCATTATTTAATGTTCCGGCAGAAATCATCCAAGAATCTATTTTAACATAATATAACCTTCTTTGGGACTTTTCATAGTATTTCTTTTTATATTTTGTGCTAATTGAGTCCGCGTAATTCATTTGTGTATCTGCAAAAACGTCTGCATCAGATTTCTGATATTGATAACCGATTACCTCTTGGCCATCATTGACCACCTCAACTCTGCCGGAAACCAATATGTCGCCTTTAGACACCGTATCTCCTACATGTACCTGGGGAATTCCGGTCCTAGTGATAATGCTGGTGATTACACCGTCGCTTGTTGCAATTAAATCTGTGGGACTGGTTGATTCTGCCTGAGTGGCACTTTCTTCATTTTTTATCTCGTCCTTAAAGGTATCTTCGTTTTCCTTGATTTGTATACGCAGCCTGCTTCCGTCTATGGATGCAGACACCCATACTATATCATCATACTCTTTTCGAATGTCTTTTACAATCTGTGCACAGTCAACTTTGCTTTTGGACATATGAGGCGAAACATCTTTTGTTTCAAGAAATTCCAGCAATGTCTGATTTGTCCATTTCTCATTCCCTTCAAAATGAATATCCCAGATAAAGCTGGAATACAGATAAAGAAGAGCAAGACAAATAAAAAAACTCAGAAAAAAAAGTTTTCTATTTTTGTATTTATATACAAAAAAAGGAAGACCAACTCTCGAGACAAGCACAACTCTTGTATGTGTCTTCCTGACAATGGGCCTCAGCTTACGAAAACCTTTCAGACTCATATATAACTCATATGCGTTACCGCAAGGTGTAAGTCCCCATATATAAATTTGATGATAACTGCACAGGTTCAAAAAACGTTCGGGGGAATATCCTTCCACCCGAATTTTCACGTATCCGTGCATATACCGAATGATTGACTGAATCACAGTTTCTTTACCTCACTTACAATATTCTAATGATACAATTCTTCCTGTTATTTTCATTTCGTCATTAGTATAATATTCTATCTGTAAATGTTTTCCCTGCAATTTAATCTGATATCCCTTTGTCTGCACACGTATCAAAACATCTGTATATTCTATGATGCCACGGTAATTTTCAATACAGACTTCTCCCGCTCCGATAATCGTAACGACAGCAGCACCGAGTACTACATCCTTTGGCATACTTGCAGCGGAAGCAAGTTTTTCTTTTAATTTTTCGTTATCATTTTCTTTTCCCATATAGAAATGCCACACATACGCCCTTTATTTGTAGTATATGTGCGGTGTTTTTGTCTTATTCTTAAGTTGTATCTTCAATTCCTTCTGGCCATCTCTTTATGAATGCCTGTAAAATGCACATGATGTCAAATGGTCATTTACCATACCAACAGCCTGCATGAAGGAATATACACTCGTCGTTCCTACAAATTTGAACCCTCTGTCTTTTAAGTCTTTGCTTATTTTATCGGAAAGAGGGGTGTGTGCAGGAACTTCTTCTATTTTGTTCCATGTATTAATAATCGGCTCATTTTCCACAAAGCCCCAAAGATAGTTGTCAAGGGAACCATATTCCTGACATAGTCTGAAATATGCCTTAGCATTACTTACCACTGCATTTACTTTTAATCTATTTTTTATAATCCCATCATTACGCAAAAGTGACTCTATCTTTTCCTCAGAATAAGTGATAAGGACTGCCGGATCAAAATCATCAAATGCTTCACATAGCGTATCCATCTTTTTTAAAATAGTTGACCAGCTTAATCCAGCCTGTTTTCCTTCTAATATCAGCATTTTAAATAATTTTTTATCTTCATGCACAGGAATTCCCCATACAGTATCATGATAATTTTGTTCCAGCTCATTTTTGACCGCCCAGTCACATCTTATTAATTCGTCCATCATTAAAACCTCTTTCTTAATAAAAGGCACAGTTCTCGCAAATGAGACACTGTGCCTTTTTATCAGACTTATCTGTCAATATGAATTAGATTCTTGCTACACCTGTTTTTCTTGCTGCCTCTGCAACTGCATCAGCAACAGCTTCTGCAACACGTTTATCAAATGGATTAGGTATAATATAGTCAGCGTTCAGCTTTTCTTCTTCTACCAATCCTGCAATGGCATATGCGGCAGCAACTTTCATTTCGTCATTAATATCTTTTGCGCGAACATCCAATGCACCGCGGAAAATACCAGGAAATGCCAGTACATTGTTAATCTGGTTCGGGAAGTCACTTCTTCCGGTTCCAATTACAGCTGCTCCAGCTTTTTTAGCTAAATCCGGCATAATTTCAGGTACTGGATTAGCCATTGGGAAAAGAATTGGTTTTTCAGCCATGCTCTTAACCATTTCTTCTGTCACCGTACCCGGTGCAGATACACCAATAAACACATCAGCCCCCTTTAACACTTCTGAAAGAGGTCCTTTTTCCAGACCTTTATTGCAGATCTCAGCCATCTCCATCTTTTCAGTATTGAGATTTTCGCGTCCTTTGTAAATAGCTCCCTGTCGGTCGCACATAATTACTTCTTTAAGTCCGAGACTTACTAAAAGTTTTATAATAGCAATTCCAGCAGCTCCGGCACCGGATGTTACCACTTTTACTTCATCTAGTTTTTTCCCTACCAGTTTAAGAGCATTGATCAGTGCTGCTGCAGTTACAACAGCTGTTCCATGCTGATCATCATGGAAAATAGGAATATCACAGCATTCCTTTAATTTTCTTTCTATTTCAAAACATCTCGGTGCTGAAATGTCTTCCAAGTTTACTCCGCCAAAACTTCCAGCCAGCAAACTAACTGTTTTTACAATATCATCTACTTCTTTGGAACGTATACAAAGAGGAAATGCATCTACATCGCCGAAAGTTTTAAATAATGCGCATTTTCCTTCCATAACAGGCATTCCTGCTTCCGGACCAATATCTCCCAGCCCCAATACTGCTGTTCCGTCTGTTACTACAGCTACCATATTGCCACGTCGTGTATATTTATATGATAAATCTACATCATCTGAAATTTCCAGACAAGGCTCAGCTACTCCAGGAGTATAAGCGACAGAAAGTTCTTCTGGTGTCTCTATTTTCGCTCTGCTGATTACTTCGATTTTACCTGCCCAGTCCTCATGCTGTTTTAATGCAAATTCTTTTTTGTCCATGTTGTTTGTTCTCCTTTTTTACTGTTCTTTTACTTGTTCCCAGAAACCTCTCAAAAGTTCTACTGAATGATTCATTGCCTTTGTCTCTTCCTCGTTCATAGGAAGCTGAAAACTTCTTTCAATTCCGTCGCGATTGATACGACAAGGAAGTGAAACAGCCACCCCTGCCCACTCATCAAAACTTTCCTCTAAAACATGTGCCACAGGAAGAATAGCACTACTGTCTTTCATAATACTTTCCACAATTGTGGAAACAGCCATTGCTACTCCGTAGAATGTTGCGCCCTTAAGACCAATAACTTCAGCGCCTCCATTTCTGGTATGCTCTGCAATCTCCGCTTTATCAAGAGTAACTCCTACCTGTTCTGCATAATCATCTATAGGCAGACCTCCTACTATGGCAGAACTCCACACAGCTACCTGACTATCACCATGTTCTCCAATTATGTAGGCTGCAATATCTTCTACATTGACATTTAATGCTGTACTAATGTTATAACGATATCTTGCTGTATCCAGTGATGTACCGCTTCCGATTACACGGTTAGATGGAAGACCTGAGAATTCCTTAACTGCTGTAGTCATAATATCAGCCGGATTAGATACCACAAGAATCAATGGGTTTTTAGCATATTTCATAATGTTTTCCGTAATGCTTTTAATAATAGAAACATTAGTCTTCGCCAGTTCCAATCTTGTCTGACCAGGTTTTCTTGCGATACCAGCTGTAATGATAATAATCTGTGCATCTGCGCACTCTTCATATCCCCCCTGTCTTACTGCTACTTGCTTGCGAAAACTTGTTCCATGTGCGATATCAATTGCCGCACCTTTTGCTCTATCAGCATTCACGTCAATTAAAACAATATCGTTTGCCTGTACTCTGGCCATGAGAGTATAAGCGATTGCTTCTCCTACGTTTCCTGCTCCAACCACTACAATTTTGTGTCTGTGTGTATTCTTCATATATGCTCTCCTTAAAATTTAAACATATTCCCGTTTTCGAGTTTCATGAGGCGGTGCCCGCTCTCCAATCCGTTCTGATAAAGCCTTCGTTGATGAACACATTCGTTTGATTTTTTGCATATTAAATTTTCCTGCTTTCGCGCTAAAAATTCTTTAATTAAAATCCCACATACAACATTGTTAAAAAATTCACTTTTGCACTAATACTATCATATTCTACTTCAAGTGTCAAACTGTTTGTACAGAAAAAAATACAATCTTTTATACATTGAATTCTATATCAAAATCTCCCCATAATTTTACAATTTGCACGTATTAATATGCAAATATGTATGATAATTTATTCACTATCTTTTAATACTTCTCTAATTAATTATATATATTCTTGTGATAAAAAGCTAAAATCTCTTATCTCTTATTCATATGATAAACATGGAGTTATACATAAATTTTACCTATTTTAAGAATTTTTCAAAACATATATTTAAATTTCATTGACGCAAAAGAACGGCAATGATAGAATATGTATAAATTTACGTAATTAGGAGGTTATACAGTATGTTAAAGAATTTTACAAATGCATTAGAACTGGATTTTACAATTTCATCAAATAAAGAAGCAATGCTGCAGGCTTTTGCAAAAATTGATGTTGAAAAAGGTCAAGATTACCCACTCATTATAGGTGGCAAAAAAATTTATACAGAAGAAAAAATCACATCTGTCGCACCAGCAACAAAAGAAATACTTGGAAAAGTAAGTTCCTGTAATCAGGAATTGGCAAATGAAGCTATTCTTTCTGCTCATGAAGCCTTCAAAACATGGAGCAAGGTTTCTGTTGAAGAGAGAATCTGCTGTGTCAGAAGGCTTGTTGATTTGATGGACAAGAACCGCTGCGAGCTGAATGCATGGAGCGTAGAAGAAAGTGGAAAGAACTGGGGCGAAGCAGACGGTGAATTATGTGAAGCTCTTGATTTCTTTAATTCATATATTTTACATATTCAGGATCTAAATAAAGGATTAGACTTGGTGTACTCTGAGGAAGCCACAAAATGTATGTATATTCCAATTGGAGTCGGGGTTGCTGTTCCTCCATGGAACTTCCCGCTCTCTTTGCTGGCCGGAATGGCTGTATCAGCGGTAATTACCGGCAATACCATTGTCTGCAAACCATCTTCTGATACACCTATTGTCGCTTACAAATTTGTTGAGTTGTGCGAAAAAGCTGGATTTCCTGCTGGTGTCATTAACTTCATTCCAGGCTCTGGCTCCGTAATTGGTGACTTTATTGTTAAGCATCCTCTCACTAGATTCGTCAACTTCACCGGCTCCAAAGAGGTAGGACTTCGCATAAATAAAATGGCTGCAGAAGTTGCTGAAGGTCAGCGATGGATAAAACGTGTTGTCGCTGAAATGGGCGGTAAAAACGCAATTATTGTAGATTCTACCGCAGATTTAAAAAGAGCTGCAGCAGGTATAGCTAATTCCGCATTTTCTTTCCAGGGACAAAAGTGTTCTGCTTGTTCCAGAGCAATAGTGATGAGTGATGTCTATGATGACTTTGTTGCAGAAGTAGTTGCACTGGCTGCGGATTTGAAAAATCAACAGGGCAGCGGACGGGAAAATCTTCCAATGGGACCGGTCATCAATAAAGCAGCATATGAAAATATATCAAGCTATATTGAAGTAGCCAGGAAAGAAGGAAATATTGCCTTTGGCGGTAATTACGATGATTCAGAAGGCTTTTATATCGAACCTACAGTTGTTCGCGATATTACAAGAAATGCCCGCATAGCAAACGAAGAAATTTTCGGACCAGTACTTGCCGTAATTAAGGTTGAATCTTTTGATGAGGCTCTGGATATAGCAAATGACACAGAATACGGTCTTACAGGTTCTGTGTATACTGAAGACCGCAATCATATACAAAAAGCTAAAACAGATTTTCATGTGGGTAACTTATATTTTAACCGTAAATCCACCGGTGCAGTTGTACTGCAACATCCTTTTGGCGGATTTAATATGTCTGGAACGGATGCTAAAACAGGAACAAGAGATTATCTTACTAATTTCCTGAACTTAAAATCTGTATGTGAGGATTTAACTTATTAAAGAACAATAGACAAAAGGGGATGCGCACGCATCCCCTTTTGTCTATCCTGTTAAAGAGAAACGAAATATGTATTCTTTATTATTTCGTATCAATTTAAACGTATCATTAAAATGCTTTTCATCCCTTTTCATGCGGTATAAAAAAGGATTTACTTCTTCACTATTAATTGTGTCATTTAAATAAAGAGCCTCAACATTAATTGTGTCAAAAGGTTTTGTATTAATAAAATAATAGTACTTCCATCGATTATCGCGTTTAAATACTGCGCTGCTTTGATATGCCTTTTCAATTTTACTTCCTGTTATATTTTCTTTATCCGGGAACCGTTTTCCAATAACTATGCCCTCAGACGTCACAAGTATCGGTGGTGCATTATATATCAGAAGCAAAATTATAATAATTATTAATAAAACAAACTTTTTCTTCATCAGAAAACCTCGCTCTTAATTATCTGTCTGTTTAATTGTTTCTGGGTCTCTATTTTCGAATTCATCTACAATTTTTGTTCCATTTAGTAAATATTCAAACTTATATTTTGATGGAATCTGGGTTGTTGTATCCGGATATGTGATGGTAGCCACAAAGTCATCGCACCCACCTGCATCTCTTATTACTTTTTCCATATATGCCTGGTTACCATGCCTGTTCAATGTACTGTTCTGAGGTGTAATATTATATGCATTGGCTACACCTCCGAGGGAATCTGCAATAACATGGCCTTCATCCAGATCTTTTCTTTCTGTCCCAGGTACTTTAGCTTCATCATCATAATACCTGCCTTTTGAATTTACAGATTCAGTATCTTCATCCTGTAATACAATTTTATCCGCTATCACATAAACCAACTGTCCATGATCATTTGTAAACGCCCAATATATTCTATCCCCAAAACCCACATCCACTGCTACATTTGCTTCTCTTATTCCTGACAAATTTCCACCATCCACCTCAATAACTCTATAAGTAACGCCTTTATATTCTATTGTTCCGTTACTACTTTTCACTTGATGGCTGCTTACATATCCGGAAAGTCCTATTTTTGATGATTCAGTCGAAGAATAATTTCCGTTGAACAAGCCCAGTACAAGTACCAAAACAACGAGTAAGGTCACTGGTATTTTTATCTTTGTGGTTTTCTTTCTTGGTGTTTTCCATTTTTGCATTACATCGCACCCCAACTATTTTGATAATTTTATACTTCCCCATTCTTTTCATTTTATCAAAAATACTTTTAGATGCATGGAATATAAATCTAAAATGGTTGATCTATCGTTAACTTACTTATGATATGGTTCTTTTTGCATGATACGATAACTTCGGTATATCTGTTCTAAAAGAATAACTCTCATTAACTGGTGAGGAAAAGTCATTTTCGAAAAACTCAGTGAATAATCTGCTCGTTTGCTGATTTTTTTGCTAAGTCCTATTGAGCCTCCGATAACAAATATAATATGGCTGATTCCCGATACTCCAAGCCACTGTATCTTTTCTGCCAGTTCTTCAGATGAAAGTTGTTTTCCCGCTATTTCCAGAGTTATGACAAAGGCATCATCACGGATATATTTTTGCAGACGTTCACCTTCTTTCTCCCGAATATTATTTTCTACTGTTTCACTTGCCTGATCAGGCGTTTTTTCGTCTGTGACCTCAACAATATCTAATTTACAATATTTACTCAATCTTTTACTGTACTCTGCAATGGCATCCTTTAAATACTTTTCCTTTACTTTACCAACCGTTAAAAGTGTAATTTTCATATTCAATTCCTTTAATTATTTATATAAAAATAAGTTCTCCATATCTGACTGAGAAGAAAAGATCTTCTTTCACCCAAAATGGAGAAACATATTTTTGCATATTTATTACTTTTTATTTAAAAATTCGTCAATCCCTTTTGCACCTGCTTTACCGGCACCCATGGCGAGTATAACTGTAGCAGCCCCTGTAACGGCATCTCCTCCTGCGTATACTCCTGCTTTAGAAGTCTGTCCATTGTCTTCTTCTGCAACAATACACTTTCTTCTATTAACTTCCAAACCTTCTGTTGTAGAAGAAATCAATGGATTAGGGGATGTTCCCAGTGACATAATTACAGTATCTACTTCCATTTCATATTCTGAACCTGCAATTTCAACTGGACGTCTTCTTCCTGAAGCATCAGGTTCTCCCAATTCCATTTGAATAACCTTCATGCCTTTTACATTACCATTTTCATCTACAAGTATCTCCTTAGGATTGGTAAGAAGATCAAAAATCACTCCTTCTTCCTTAGCATGATGCACTTCTTCAACCCTTGCTGGAAGCTCTTCTTCGCTCCTTCTGTACACAATATGTACTTCAGCGCCAAGTCTTAAAGCTGTTCTTGCTGCATCCATAGCTACGTTTCCGCCGCCTATTACAGCAACCTTCTTACCAGCTGCAAGCGGGGTATCATAAGCCGCATCAAAAGCCTTCATTAGATTACTTCTTGTCAAATACTCATTTGCTGAAAAAACTCCGTTTGCATTTTCACCAGGAATTCCCATAAACATCGGAAGTCCTGCCCCTGAGCCGATGAATACTGCTTCAAAACCTTCTTCATCAAGCAACTGATCAATTGTCACCGATTTACCAATAACAACATTTGTTTCAAATTTAACACCCAATTCTCTAACTTTATCTATTTCTTTTGCAACTACTTTGTGTTTTGGAAGACGAAATTCCGGAATACCATAAACAAGCACACCACCCAATTCATGAAGCGCTTCAAATACAGTAACATCATATCCCATTTTCGCCAAATCGCCGGCACAAGTGAGTCCTGAGGGACCTGATCCAATGACAGCAACCTTCCGATTATTTTTAATTTTTGCACCTTCTGGTTTTATATCATTTTCCAGTGCAAAATCTGCTACAAACCGTTCAAGCTTTCCAATGGAAACCGGCTGTCCTTTAATTCCCCTGATACATTTCTGTTCACACTGAGATTCCTGAGGGCAAACACGCCCACAGACAGCAGGGAGTGCAGACGATTCACCGATCACCTTATATGCTTCTTCGATATTTCCTGCTTTTACTTGTTTAATAAAACCAGGTATATTAATAGATACCGGACATCCGGCAATACATCTTGCATTTTTACATTCAAGACATCTGGTTGCCTCATCCATTGCTTCTTCCTGATTGTATCCCAGACAAACTTCTTCAAAATTCTTTGCTCTTACTTCTGGCGCCTGTTCTCTTACAGGTACCTGTTTTAATATATCTGCCATTAGTTGTCACCTCCACAGTTTCCGCAGCCGCCATGATGAGTATCCCCTTCTTGTACTCTTAAAATCTCACGACCTTCTTCGGTCTTATACATACGGCTCCTGGTCATGGCCTGATCGAAATCAACAAGATGACCATCAAATTCCGGTCCGTCTACGCAGGCAAATTTCACTTCATCACCCACTTTAAGACGACATGCTCCACACATACCTGTACCATCGACCATAATTGGATTCATACTTACAATTGTTGGCAGTTCCAGTTTCTTTGTCAGCAGACAGACAAATTTCATCATGATCATAGGTCCGATAGCAACACACACATCGTAATGTTTACCTTCATTTTTCACAAGATCTTCAATTACAGTCGTAACCATTCCTGACCTGCCATAGGATCCGTCATCCGTAGTTATATATAAATTACCGGAAACAGATTTCAGCTGCTCTTCAAGTATCAGCATATCCTTTGTTTTAGATCCGATAATAACGTCTGCATCGATTCCTCGTTCATGCAGCCATTTTACCTGGGGATAAACAGGAGCAGTACCAACACCTCCTGCAACAAACAACATTTTTTTATTTTTTAATTCCTCAATATTTTCACTGACAAACTCTGAAGGACATCCCAGCGGTCCAACAAAATCACGGAAGCTGTCTCCTTCTTTTAAATCAGCCATTCTGCTTGTTGAAGCGCCCACCGCCTGGAATACAATAGTAATTGTTCCAGCATCTCTGTCATAATCACAGATGGTAAGTGGTACTCTTTCACCCTTATCGTCCATCTTTACAATAATAAACTGTCCAGGCTGGCAATGACTCGCAACACGCGGTGCATGCACATCCATAAGATAAATTTTATCAGCCAACTTTTCTGCTTTTAATATCTTGTACATCTTATTCCTCCTTGTATAAATATTACCCTTTCCTTATAATACGCTATAACCACAGTATTGGCAAGTATTCTTTTTCGAAATTAGAACACGCTCTGTTTTTTGTAAATACATGGAAATAAGGGCAGGCATTTCCTATGCCTGCCCTTATTTCTATGTAGTATATGGGATTCTTTCGATAAGACCTTAAAAATCAACTTCTGTTCCATAATATATACACTGAAACAGTTTTTCCATTTCAACTGGTGTAATGCTTCTTGGGTTTGATCCAGTACATGCATCCCCAACAGCCAATTCGGAAATGTTTTCTATTTTCTCTTTAAATTCAACTTCGTCGATTCCAAACTCTTTTAACGTCTTAGGTATACCAAGCAATACATTGAATAAATCAATCTTTTCGCAAAGACTATTTATTAACGCCTTTTCAGATGCACCGGCAAGACCTATACGTCTAGCAATCTCTGCATATCTTTTTGCCGCAACAGCGTCCTTGGCATTGTATTTAATAACATAAGGAAGATACATTGCATTTGCACATCCATGAGTAATATGACCTGTCGAAAAAGCAGCTCCTGTTTTATGAGCCATAGAATGAACGATACCAAGCAGTGCATTAGAAAATGCCATTCCGGCCAAGCACTGTGCAGTATGCATTTGCTCTCTCGCATTTTTATTTCCCTTAAAAGACTCCGGCAGATAATCAAATACCATCTCTATAGCCTGTATTGCAAGTGGATCTGTAAATGCACAATTCAAAGTAGAAACATAAGCCTCAATAGCATGAGTCAATGCATCCATCCCTGTATAAGCTACCTGTTTTGCAGGAAGAGCCTCGACCAAATCTGAATCTACAATTGCCACATCAGGAGTAATATTAAAGTCCGCCAAAGGATACTTTATTCCTGTATTATAATCTGTAATAACAGAAAATGCAGTAACTTCAGTTGCAGTACCAGATGTGGATGGAATTGCAACAAATTTAGCTTTTTGTCTCAATTCAGGAAAGTTAAATGGAATACATAAATCCTCAAATGTAACTTCAGGATACTCATAAAAAGCCCACATTGCTTTTGCAGCATCAATAGGTGAACCACCACCCATAGAAACAATCCAGTCAGGTCCAAATGCACGCATAGCTTCTGCACCTCTTTTTACCGTTTCAACTGACGGATCAGGCTCAACACCTTCAAAAAGCTCAACTTCCATTCCAGCTTCTTTAAGAAAGCCAACTGCCTTATCAAGAAATCCCTGACGCTTCATAGAACCGCCCCCGACTACAAGAATAGCCTTATTTCCTTTTAAGTTTTTTAGTTCTTCCAAACTTCCTTTTCCATGATAAATATCTCTTGGTAATGTGAATCTGCTCATTTTATTGCATCTCCTTTACAAGTGTGTTATTTATTTAACATGTCCATTATAACACCGTTAAACTTTTAACGCAATAAGCATAAGCTATTTGTTGTTCATTTTTTTGTATTAAATTCCATACAATTTATTCACCGATTTCCAGAACATAATTACGCTTTGTAATCTGTGTGTATTTATCCTGCTTATTGATCAGTACAGCACTAAACATTGTCTGCCCTTGTGGCATATCAATAGGACCTTCGTAACGAGTTGAAGTATTTGTCGGATCTGTGCCATCCATTGTGTAATATGCAGTATACCCCTCTGGAACATTAATGGTAATCTGTGTCGCTGTATCATACTGGCCAGTAGATGGTGTAACCGCAGGTGCATCTGCAACAGGGATATCAATAGTATAAATTTTAGATACAGTCAGACTGGGAATTTGCTTTTTGTTTATAGATATAGCTTTAATGGTCGTTTCTCCTTCCGGCAAAAGGATAGGTTCAGTATACTCATTTGAGGACTCATCAGGTTCGGCACCGTCAGTCGTATAATAAATGGTTTCTCCGGTGGAACTTAGAGAGACTTCCTGCACTTCTGCATATGTACCTTCTTCCAGACTGAATTCCGGCTCTTTGGATACGTATGACTGAACACTTTGTAATACATCTTCATCCTCGCAATCTTCAAGAAGTTCTGAAATTTTCAAAAGCTGATTTGTGTCATTGTAAAAACTAATTGTAGCTTTATATAGATCAACATTAGAAGGCTGGGCACTAATTGCGGTCAGAAACACGGATTCTGCTTTATCCAAATCATCTTGCTGTATGTAAAGCTTAGAAAGCCCCGTGTATCCTTCTGCTTTCCTGTTGTTTTTAGCAATTACTTTGTTATAATAATTTTCAGCCGCTGTATACTCTTTCGCCTGCAGAGCTTTGTTTCCTTTGTTTAACTGTCCGGCATATGAATTTTGATATATAATAAATGCAGATACTGCGGTCAAAATCATAAATACGACAATAATAATTATCGCTCTTGTACGACGTTTCTTTGCTATTCTTTTTTTTCGAGCAATCTGCTGTCTTCTTTTTTCCTCTGCTTCAGTTCTGTTTTGACGCACCGCACCTGTATTCTGACGAACGGCACCAGTATTTTGACGCATATAGCTGTCAGACATTCTTCCTGTTTGACGTACAGAACCAGTGCCTGTTCTTCCACCTTGACGTAACGGACCTGTAGATGATCGGTTCCTCTGCCCCTGTCTTTGTGAGGCATTTCTATTTGCCCGAATTTCATTAAGTTCTCCCTGGCTTAAAACTCTCGTGGAATTACTATATTCCCGCGCTTCTCCCCTGCGGTATCTTCTGATATCATCTGTTCTGATCTGTCTTGTGGCGTCTTCAATAGATCCTTTCACTTCCCGTGCAAGGACATCTTCCAGAGGATTATAATCTGGTACAATCTGAACTTCCATTCCACACTCCGAACAATACAGCATATCATCCGGAATCCGGGCACCACAATGTGCACACCTCATCTCATTTCCTCCTACTTACGCACAGTTTCTACGCAATTATTCATCAGCATAGCAATAGTCATTGGTCCTACGCCTCCCGGGACAGGTGTGACCGCAGAAACTTTATCAATCACATCCTCATAATCCACATCTCCGCAAAGCTTATTATTCTCATCTCTGTGCATGCCCACATCTATGATAACAGCACCTTCCTTAATGAATTCAGAATTAATAAACCGGCTTTTTCCTATTGCAACAATTAAAATATCAGCCCTGCCTGCAACTTCCCGTAAATCCCTTGTTTTTGAGTGGGCCACGGTCACTGTCGCGTTTTCTCTAAGCAGCAGAGCTGCCATCGGTTTGCCAACAATATTGCTTCGCCCAATCACAACACATTCTTTCCCCGCAATTTCAATACCCGAACGCTTTAAAAGCTGGATAATCCCCGCCGGTGTACATGATACAAAACCTTTCTCTCCTATCCAAAGTCGACCTACACTGACCGGATGAAAACCATCCACATCTTTTTCAGGTAAAATCGAACGTATGATTCTGTCTTCATCTATATGATGCGGTAAAGGTAGCTGAACGAGTATACCATTTACCATAGGATCAATATTTAACTCCCTGATCAAATCTACCAATGCCTCTTCTGTTGTATCCTCCGACAACTCATAAGATTTTGATTCAATGCCCACATAAGCACATGCCTTCTTTTTATTGTTCACATATACAGTGGATGCCGCATCGTTACCCACCTGTATAACAGCCAGACAAATCCGTCCGCCCTTTTCCATAATCATTTTCACTTCATCTTTTAATTCATTCTTAATCTGGTCTGAAATTATTTTACCATTTATTATTTGTGCCATTTTTATTCTCCTTAAAACAGACCAGTTATTATGCCGTCTTCTGTTACATCTATTCTGTTTGCAGCAGGCTCTAAAGGAAGCCCGGGCATAGTCATGACTGCGCCTGTCAAAGCTACAACAAATCCTGCTCCGGCACTAACATAAACTTCCCTAATATGAATATCAAAATCTTTTGGGCGACCTAGTTTTGATGCATCATCTGACAGAGAATACTGATTTTTCGCCATACAAACAGGAAATGTCCCAAATCCCATTTCCTCTATTTTCGCGATTTGCTTTTCTGCTCCCGGTTCATATATAACGCCACGAGCTCCATAAATTTCTTTTGATATGGTCTCTATTTTCTCTTTAATAGATAGTTCATCTTTGTATAAAGGATGAAATTTACTTTCTTTCTTTTCTAATGTTTGAATTACTTTTTCAGCCAGTTCAATACCGCCTTCGCCACCTTTTTCCCATACTTCTGAACATGCGAATTCACATCCACGCTCTTCACAGAATTTACGAATATATTCATTTTCCGCATAAGTATCTGTAACAAAAGCATTCAGCGTGACAATTACCGGCACATCATATTTTTGGATATTCTCTATATGTTTTTCCAAATTTACAATTCCTTTTGCAAGTGCGTCCAGGTTTTCCTCCCCCAAATCACGCTTTGCAACTCCACCATTATACTTCAAAGCACGTACGGTTGCAACTAAAACTACAGCGTCTGGTTTAAGTCCTGCTTTGCGGCATTTAATATCTAAAAATTTTTCTGCACCCAGATCGGCTCCAAAACCTGCTTCAGTTATTGTAATATCACTAATCTTTAGCGCCATTCTAGTTGCCCGGACGCTGTTACATCCATGAGCAATATTAGCAAATGGTCCACCATGTACAAGTGCAGGTGTGTGTTCCAGTGTTTGTACTATATTAGGTTTGATAGCATCCTTCAAAAGTGCTGTCATTGCTCCGGTAGCCTGTATATCATCTGCGGTGACCGGATTGCCCTTAAAATTGTAAGCAACGATGATTCTACCCAGCCGTCGTTTTAAATCTTTTAAGTCTTCAGCGAGACACAATATAGCCATTATTTCAGAAGCCACTGTAATTACAAAATGATCCTCTCTGACCATCCCGTCCATTTTATTTCCCAATCCGACAACCACATTACGCAGAACTCTGTCATTCATATCAAGACATCGTTTCCAGACAATCTGACGAGGGTCAATTTCCAAAGAATTTCCATGCTGTATATGATTATCCAGCATTGCCGCAAGAAGATTATTAGCAGTAGTAATCGCATGAAAATCTCCTGTAAAATGCAAGTTCAACTCTTCCATCGGCACTACTTGAGCATAGCCTCCGCCTGCTGCGCCTCCCTTTATGCCAAAACAAGGACCTAGAGATGGTTCTCTCAAGGTAATCAGTGCATTTTTATTCAGCTTAGCCATAGCTTGTCCCAGACCTACTGTGGTAGTGGTTTTGCCCTCACCTGCCGGAGTGGGATTTATTGCCGTTACCAGAACCAGTTTACCATCCGGATTGTTTTTTATCTTATCCCAATAATCTTCAGACAGCTTAGCCTTGTATTTTCCATAAAACTCAAGGTCTTCTTCTGCAATTCCAATTATAGCCGCTACATCTTTAATTGGCAGCATAGCTGCCTCCTGCGCAATTTGAATGTCTGTTTTCATTCGTTATCCTCCCGATTAAATATTTTCTTCTATGTACTGTTCAAATTCTTCTTTCGACATCAGTATTTTTCTCGGCTTAGTCCCTTCTTCAGGACCTACTATTCCACAATCAGCAAGCTGATCCATTATTCGCGCAGCTCTGTTAAAGCCAATTTTAAACATGCGCTGTAACATGCCTATTGATGCTTTTTCCTTATCTATTATCAATTTCCCAGCTTCAACAAAATAGGCATCCCGAGAGCTTTCCTCGTCTGAATTACCAGAGCCGATACCTACTGCATTTCCTGTGGGATTTGCATTCATATGTTCTTCCACTTCTTCACTATATGTAGCATTACCATTATGCGCTATTAAGTGATCTACCACCAGCTGGACTTCCTTATCTGAGACAAAAGACCCCTGTACTCTGACAGGTTTTGGATATCCGGTAGGATAAAACAACATATCTCCCTTACCTAAAAGCTTTTCCGCACCGTTCATATCTATTATTGTGCGAGAATCCACTCCGGAAGAAACCGAAAAAGCAATTCTGGAGGGCATATTAGCTTTTATAAGCCCTGTAATTACATTAACTGAAGGTCTTTGAGTAGCCAAAATCAGATGAAGCCCTGCTGCTCTCGCCAACTGAGCCAATCGGCAGATAGCCCCTTCAACTTCTCCTGGTGCAACCATCATTAAATCAGCAAGCTCGTCCACAATGATTACAATCTGCGGCATTTTCTTGGGAGCATTTTCTTCATTACTCATCTGAATTACTTTTTCATTAAACCCTTTTAAATCTCTCACATTGTGTTCTGCAAATAATTTATATCGTTTTTCCATTTCAGTTACTGCCCAGTTCAAAGCACCTGCCGCTTTCTTTGGATCAGTCACAACCGGAATTAAAAGATGAGGTATTCCGTTGTATACACTAAGTTCAACAACTTTAGGGTCTACCATAATCAATTTTACGTCATCAGGATTTGCTTTATAAATTATACTCATTATCAATGTATTGATGCAGACAGACTTACCTGAACCAGTTGCTCCAGCCACAAGCAGATGAGGCATTTTTGCAATATCTGCGACCACAACTTTTCCAGAAATATCTTTTCCGACAGCAAAAGGAATACTTGATTTGCTATTCTTAAACTCATTTGCTTCCAGAAGATCGCGAAGCATCACCGCAGTATTTTCACTGTTTGGCACCTCTATCCCCACTGCCGCCTTCCCAGGAATAGGTGCTTCGATCCTCAGATCCGTAACCGCCAGATTCAGTTTGATATCGTCCGCCAAACCAACAATTCTGCTAACCTTAACCCCTTGCTCCGGTTGCAGTTCATAACGTGTAACAGAAGGGCCACAACTAGCATTTGTCACATGTACTTGTACGCCAAAATTCTGCAATGTCTGTTCAAGCTTTGTTGCTGTGGCGCGAAGCTTTGTATCCGAATCACCACCTGTCTTTTTTCCTCTGTTCAGCAGGGATATAGGTGGAATACTATATACTTTTTGAGGCTGTTCTTCCTTGGCTTTAATAGATTCCTCTACCTGTGCAGCCTCAGCGGCCACTGTTCTGGCACTCTCCTGGGTCTTACGTTTTTTTACTGGTTCTGTATCTTTTAATCGCATTTCTTCCGAACCGGTATTCTCGTTATCTGTTGACGGCTGAGCTCTGTTAATCACCAGATCTTCAAACGGGGAAGGTAATGGAGCAGTTTTTTCTTCTTCAGGAGTTATCGTTAATTCTTTCAAATCCGGTGACTTTATCGCTTGTGTCCTGGTATCTGTTTTTCCTGTCAATGTAGTTGCAAAGGAAACCCCTGCTACTTTTTTGTCCTGTCTTCTTGTTTTGCTATCTGCTTTTCTTGTTTCTTTTTCCTGCTGTCTGTCAACACGCTTTTGGGCAGATAATTCTTTTCTTTTTCTGGCATCTTCATAAGCTTCTTTGCTTCTGTTCCCCAGTGGAATAAGAAGAGATTTTTCCGTAATAAAAATTACACAAATTACTGACAGTATGATAATCACTACATAAGTTCCAACTGTGCCTATCAAAGGACATAATAGTTTAATTATACATCCGCCCATAAGGCCCCCTGAATTCTTATGCTGACTTGCCAGTTTATAGTAAGTCAATATCTTTGTGGTAGAATCATATGGAGTCATTATCAGTTCCAAAAATGCAGTGAGAAGCAGCGTCAGAATAACCATAGCACCTGCTTTTATGTACGCGTGTGTGTTGCCTCTGTTTGAAATAATAAAGGCAACCACACCAAACAAAATAAATGGCAGAATATATGCCATAAATCCAAACAATCCAAACATGACTGAAGAAACTGCCTCCCCTGCAATCCCCCCTAAATCAAAGTTGCTTATTACAAGCAAAATACACACTGCCAGCACAGCTAAAATAAGTATTTCTTCCTTGATAGCAGTGTTTTCAGAAGTTTTTTTCTGTTTGCTTGTTGTGTTTTTTTTCTTTTTTGTCGACCTTGCAGCCATTGCATTTCCCCCTTGGTATTTACACATACTTATTTCAGTATACCAGTTTTTGTTTTACATGTCATTATTAATTTTTACCGAACCATTTTTAGAGGGGAGAGTTCAGCACTTGTGCTGTCATTTAAATATACTTATTAATGCTCTTGTCTCTCATCAATCATTTCATGAAGTTTACGTAGAGCTTGACTAATCCCTCCTACTTCATTGATAATCCCCGCTTTTACAGCTTCTTCACCTTCTAAAAGTGTACCCACATCTTTTACCAGCTGAGAGGAATCCAGCATCAGTCTTTCTAGCTTTTCCTGTGTAATATTGGAATGATCTGCAATAAACCGGGTTATCCGGTCCTGAGTTCTTTCCATATTCCTGTAACTTTGAATTACTCCTATAAACATTCCCGTAGACCTCACAGGATGAACAATCATAGTACCACTCGGCACAATAAATGAATAATCTGCTGAAACAGCAAGAGGTCCTCCTATAGAATGACTTCCCCCTAACACAAGAGAAACAGTAGGTTTACTTAATGTTGCAATCATCTCTGCAATAGCAAGACCAGCCTCCACATCTCCGCCTAAAGTATTTAGCAGAATCAAAATTCCTTCTACCTCTTCATTATCCTCTGCCTCCGCAAGACGTGGAATAAGATGTTCATACTTCGTAGCTTTGGTATTACCTGAAACTGCTTCATGACCTTCAATTTCTCCGATAATCGTCATAAGCTGAATATTGTGTTTACCTTTTTCTTTTCCAAGGCGCAGCGTACCAGTATCCTTTATTTCTTCATTCTCTGCAGCCTGCTTCTCCTGAACCTGCTCCCCCATGCTGAGATCAATATTTTCTTCTGTATCATGCTCATTATCATGCTCATTGAACTGATTACTTTTATATTCCATTTCCATCCTGCCCTTCTCTGTTGATAAAACAAGCGTTTTTCGCTTTGTATAGTATTTGAAGCATAAACAGGATTTATACATTTTCTTGTGAATACAAAGATGCATTATTGCATAAATAATAAAACAAAAATGGTATGAATGCAAATTGTATACATCCATACCATTCTTTTAAGAATACAAATATTTCTTTTCCAGCTTTCTAACCATAGAGCTATACAGTTCTTTGCATTCCTCGTCTTTTTTTTCTTCAATTAGATGCACACATGGACTTAGGTAATCCTGCCATATACCTGCATAAATCTCTGCCGAATTCTCTTCTCGGTCTATTCGTTTAACAATTGTAGGTGCAATATTATAATATTCTTTTACCACATTCTCCCCGCCGGCAGAATGCAGTAAATACTCATCTCTGTAATTACGTAAAAGAGTCAATTCATAACAATCATCAGGTTTATCCTGACTTCTGCAGACAGCTGTTGTTATATAACAAAGAAGGCCTTTTTTAAATCCACTTTGAATATGCTCTCTTGTTGAATGTCCGATTTTATTGTCTGGCATGTTCTGATTCCATAATCCAACCATTTTTTCAGTAAATTCTTTTGTCTTTACGCTTATGATCTCGCCCATCAATGGGACAAAATAAGATACCATATTCATATTATAATCCAGACAGGCTAAGTCTCTTTTTCTTTTAGAGGGAATTTCTGCAAGCTTTTTTGAGACATATTCTGGCACATAGGCTGCTGTTTCCGCTAAAGATTCATCCGACTCCTCGATTACTCCTTTAATATCTTCCAGAAGTACACTGTGTTCGTTCTTTAGACTTTCCATATCAGATTCATAATTTTTTTTATGAAATTTCTTGGCATACTCTGCAGTTTCATTAAACAATGATATCATTTCTGCCTGTAAATTTTTCTGATCCATTTTTTCTCCTTATTCGTCCCAGTTATGGTATACATCCTGTACATCATCATCTTCATCTAATAAATCAAATGTTTTCTGAATATTTTTTATATCCTCTTCATTTGTGAGCTCTGTGTAGGTCTGGGGAATCATTGTCACTTCTGCATCTGCCATAGGGATGCCCGCCTCTTCTAATTTAAGACGGACTGCACTGAACTCTGCCGGTTCTGTAATAATTTCATAACTATCTTCATTTTCAGTGAAATCTTCAGCACCCGAATCCAGAGCCAACATCATTAAATCATCAGCATCCATACTGCACTCTTCTTTGTCCACCAATATCTGGCCTTTTTCATCAAACATAAAAGACACACACCCGGGAGTTCCAACGCTCCCGCTGCCTTTAGTAAAGGCATTTTTCACATTGGAAGCAGTTCTGTTTTTATTATCTGTGAGCGCTCTTACAATAATTGCCGTTCCATTCGGACCATATCCTTCATATGTAATATGCTCATAATTATCTCCTGCACCCTCGCCTGCTGCCTTTTTGATATTTCTGTCAATAGTATCATTTGGCATGTTATTTGACTTTGCTTTTGCAATTACATCACGCAGTCTGCTGTTATTGTTCGGATCCGGACCTCCCCCTTCTTTTACCGCTACAGCAAGCTCTCGTCCCAGCTTAGTAAATATCTTACCTTTTGCGGCATCATTTTTTTCTTTTTTATGCTTAATGTTTGCAAATTTTGAATGTCCTGACATATCAAATCTCCTCTTTTTCTAACGTACTTTATACGATGAACTCGTCATACAATTTTACCACTCTTTTCCCGATATTTCAATTATTTCTTCATAGATTTCTCTTTGAGTTATGTAGGAAGTTCCAGGCTGATTCTGACTGCATCGTTCACTTTTTTCATCATCTGATTATCTACATGGCAGACAAACTCTTTTAGCCGCTGCTTATCAATCGTACGGATCTGTTCCAGCAGAATAACAGAATTTTTCACAATATTGTATTTCTGTGCACTGATTTCAATATGTGTAGGGAGCTTTGCTTTATTCATCCGTGATGTTATCGCTGCACAGATGACAGTGGGACTATGTTTATTGCCCACATCATTTTGAATGATTAGAACGGGACGTATACCGCCTTGTTCCGAACCAACAACCGGACTTAAGTCCGCATAATATATATCGCCTCTTTTAATTACCAAATCATCTCACACTCCGATTCTTAACTTTGATACTTGAGTATTCCCGCTTTTTTCGGATGTATGCAGATACATAAAAATTAACTGGCTGTTTTACTTGTCATTGTGATTTTTTATTTAATTTCAGAACAGATATTCTATTTGCTCAATAGTTTTTCCATTCCTTGTATATACCCGTGGAATACGTCTTCCAAGACAGCATACAAATTCATAGTTAAATCGTCCACAAATACTGCTTAATTCTTCTACAGAAATATGCTCCTGGCCATCAGTTCCAATAAGTACTACACTGTCCATATATCGAACATCTGGTATATGTGTAACATCTACCATGAACTGATCCATACACACACGCCCCAATATTCTTGCACGCATACCGTGTATCAATACATCAGCTTTATTTGATAGTCCCCGGGAATAACAATCTCCA